>Ga0209700_100428_pt1 | contig 77168 bp, 29 predicted proteins | sample SiratroredBW_FD_187528 | JGI IMG/M metagenome (GOLD analysis project Ga0209700, IMG submission 187528) | Root nodule microbial communities of legume samples collected from California, USA - Siratro red BW (SPAdes) (version 2) | ecosystem: Host-associated > Plants > Roots > Nodule | place: USA... | reverse complement strand
ATCAACATATCATCAATTTTCACACAACTATCTCATACATGCAACATTCAATTCAACATTTCAGACCTGCAGGAAACTTTACCAGATACAAATTGTACAATTACTACAATCATTAACTTCTCTATTTAAGACTTAAATTTGTAAATCAAAAAAGCACTAAGTTTAGCTTCCCTTACCTGAATTGCAGTTAAAATTATCTATAACAATCACAATAGCCTATGGTCCTCAGAAACTCGAATCTGCATTAAAGGACCTCTAATCAACGATCAGACTAATAAACTATGAAGCTAAGCTCACAGAGCCACTGTCTGATGGCTCAGAGGCCACATGCAAACTCAGTAAACAGAGGAAAGCGAAAACCTAAAACTGACTCTAAGAGAAGGGGCAGAAAACGAACTTACTCTATTGGAGATTCTGATCGGATAGACTTGCTCTGTTCTCCGCCATGAGTCCAATGGTGGGCTCCACTCGAGAAACTGATGGAAGACAGACGCGAAGTCTTAGAGAGAAGTCAGAGAAGAGGGAGGTCAGAGGTTTTAGAGAGATGGTGGCTCAAATGGGAATGAAACTTGATTACTAACTTTTCCTATAAATACGTGTTTTCAGTTTAATAATATAATAATCAAATGTTCATTCCACTTTTACCACTTCTACTCAGATGATAGATTTTCTAGGTTGTTACAAGAAAAATGGATGCATACTAAAGATAAATTAAAAAACATAAAAAATAAAATAAATTAATATATAACTAAAAATAAACTAAATAATATAAATAAATAAATAGCTGAAATAAATTAAATAATCTAAAAATAACCAATAAATCATTATAGATAAATTAAATAATATAAATAAATAAAATAAAACTAAGTACATATTAAATAAATAAATAATTTATTCTTTTCTTATCTTATCAATTATAAAGGATAAAGGATATACTCAAGTATTCTCCTTCTTTTCTTGTCTATCTTCTCATCCTACCAGTAACTCTTATATATATATTCTATTTACTTTTTTTATTTACTTTTAACTAGAACCACTAATTAGTTAGAGGTAAAAATCTTTAATCATGTTTATCTATTTCCTCTAAGAGATCTTATCTTTTTAATTATTTTTAAATTTTTTAAAAATTTTATTAGTTTATTATTGTTTTTAGGTCTTATATTATTTTTAAAAATAATGAAATATTATATAATTCTAGTATAAACTTTTAAATTTTATAAAAATAAAGATTATTAAATAGTTAAAAATGTATATACATTTTTTATTTTGAAAAAAAAAGTAAGCGTAATGAATGAATGGAATGTACTCTAAACATGTGCATGCGTTTGTTTGAATGGGTAAAGTTGGAAATCAGAGAAATTGGTTGAAAAGTGTGCTCAAACTTCAGATAACAGAGACAAAATTTAGTGCTTATGAGAGTCTCTGTTTCTCTTTTCACAAACTTCTTCACTCTCTATCTCATTCTAATACTTTATACTTTCATTTTCACAACATTTAATCTTCATCAATGCTCTATTTTATTTCTATTTTGAGGTATATATGTTCTCAAATTAAAAAGAAAAACATTCAAACTCTCTATAAGACAAAATGAATACCAACAAATGTCATTGTCCATGTAAATTAATAAAAAGAAAATACATATTTTTTCTAGTGACAAGAACAAATAAATAAATAATTAAAAATGAAAATAATAGTATATTTCAACAAATGAAATAATTAAAATTACATATTTATAATATTTAAAAGACCCACTTAATGTAATTGAGACCTAAAAAGACTAAAATTGTATATTATACTACCTTAATGGTCCAATTAATATAATTCAAATATAAAAGACTAAATTTATATAATTGTAAACGGGATGCGAGTGCAATTAAGTTAATAAAAATATGATGTAAGTTAAAAAAATTGGAAAAACAAGATAAAAACGTATGGGAAGTGTTTAGAATTTCATTGTTGTTAAATTAACTAAAGAATAAAAAAGAAAAAGTGAAAAAGCTTCAAAGGTTTCCTACTTTTGCGTTTGGCGTCCTACAGAGTTGACACGTGTGAAATGGAGTGCTCCAACCTTGAATTTCAAACGTGATTTTGGTCTTTATGTTCCATTTTATTTTATTTTATTATTTAAAATATCATAGCCTTGAACTGCTAAAGCCTAAAAGAAAAAAAGATTCTCAATAATTATTTTGGACACTGTTTGGGAAACTCGAGAAAGGTATCAAAACCCAACTTTGGCACGATCTTTGGCACTGTTTCAGTATCCGATTTATATTTATGAGTATGTAATTTACAGGAATATTATCATCAGAAAATTTCTTTCATTCATGTATAAAAATATGTTTAGTTAATTTTTTAGTTTGATTAAAATAAAAAATAAAAAGCAAAATTTATAAAAAAAGTTTAAAGAAAATGATTCCATCGAAAAAAAAAGTTACAAAAACGTTTTGAGATAAAGAAAAGGAGCAAATATACTATATACGTGTGTGTGCATGATGGAAACTGTTATTTTAAAAATAAATTTTTATTGATGAAGTATATATAAATTTAATATAAAAATTAGACGTGAAAACCTCTAATTGAAAAGTCGATATTAAAATAAATAAATATTTTAAATAAAAACATGGATGATATAGAAATCTCATTACGTATCATTTGATTTTGTCTTTCTTATTCACTACACATCTAATATTCCATTTTGACAGCTTTCTTTTAGGGCATAATAGTAGCACCAAAAGAACTGACAAAAGGAATCATATAAAGAAAATATGCCTATGAACAACTGAAAGAAGCATAAAAAATATTATAAATAGCTTAAGGAATCATTAGACAATTTACTAATTAATTTTGAGATGTCATATAATAATTAAATTAAAATGGCACAATATATTTTATACATGTTACCATGTCTAAGTTGAAAAATAATATATATAATTTTAAATAATAATTAAATTATTAAAAAGTATTACTGGGATGAATAAATGGTTGGATATACCTACTATCAGTTGTCCAAAATTGTCACAATTAAAGCCAGATATTAGATACGATACGACGACATAAGATGCAAGATTCCGACTAGATAAGAAAATTGTCTTACGAAACCTTATTCTCATTTCTCACCCTATTTGTCCTAAAAAAAATAAGAACTGATTACCACCTTTTTATGTTAGTCTATTTTGTAGTGAGTTTCAAAGTTATTAAAATTATAAATTGTTTTTTTTTTCTAAATTCTAAAAACATTAGCAATTTTGAAGAGGCAAAGTGTCACGAAAACTATTGTATGTGTAACATTTCAATTATAAACAAATGCAGAAAAGAAAATACATATTTTATATTTATAGTTGATATATAATTTTTAATACTTTTTTTTTTCACGCTGATAGTTAAGATAAATTCTGATATTATTTAAAAAAAAATGTAAATCTAACTTTAATTCAATATTACACAATTAATTTGTAAAATTAGATTCATATATATATATATATATATTATAGATTGATTTTATATTTCTGACAAAAATCACTTTAATTTTTATTTATGATTTTGAGTTTTATTATTATTTTCATGGTTTTAGTCTTTAAATTTTGGTTTGATTCTAAATTTCATATATGTTTATTTCTTTTATTTTTATATTTAACTAATTATATTTATTAATGATAATTTTGATTAAAATGTTATATTTAAGAATTAGAAGAATCAAAATGCTCGCAAAATTAAAGATTTGGTAAAAAAAAAATACAGATTTTATAAAATATAGGGATTAAAATGGTGCAAAAAAAAAAAGTTAGAAATTAAATCAAACAAATATGTCATTTACTCAAAAGGTTTTTTCAAATTTATTGGTGGATGACAAACAGAAGTTTGTAAATGCAATTTTCAATAGTAAGCATGAAGTTGGTGAATTTCCCAAAGTATTATTAAGGGTCATTGAAAAACGTTGGTTTATAATTTTGATAAAGAAAATTTCTTCTTGAAAGTTAATAGTGAAATCAATAATGTTGATTGACTCTCCTCACTTTTTAAAATATTTTCATTATCTTTTTAATTCGTAAGTGGTTCTTTACTGATATCTTTATTTGACACCTAAATCTTGATGATGCAGAATCTAATATTCGTGTTGTGACTTTATGATAGACTTTCAATAATTACTTATTTTATGTCTGTACTTTACAAGTTCATGTTGAATATGTTACAAAAAAAAGTTTAACCACTTGTATATTTCTTTATTAGATATTTATGTATATTGTAGAATTGTTTTTAAATATTTTTATATATGATACTACATCTAATTATTTGATTTGTATTAAAAGATAATAATGTGTCTTAATCAATATTTTTATATTAATATTAATATGATATGTGTTTTCATTACATGTTTTATTTAATTTGGCATCCCAATTTCTTTAAATGTTAGTATTATCAGGAAGTTTATTGGTGAGAAGAGAAGTCTCCGATTAAAAGAAATTTACTTTGTGGTTACTTATTATAAACGAATACAATGTTTTCTTCGTAATACATTCTAAAATTATTTTTTTTCTATTACTTTAGTATCTGAGAAAAAAACTAAGAGGCGAAAAATAGTTTCACCGTGTAAGATTCTCCTTGTAGATGTTTGTTCTATTTTCAAGAAAGTGTTATTGTTTTTTTCCTTAAAGTTAGGGAAGGGTATTATCATTCTCTTTATTTTAATAAAATTATATTATTGTTTAATGTCTGTTTTGCTCACTTTTTTTATTTTTATTATCGTGGAATAATGTTGTAGGAAAATTTAAACATATTTTGTGATTATAACTAGTATGATCTTTTATGTTAGAAAAAAAAATTATTCTATAAATATGATAGTGTGAAAGTATATGTATAAGAAAGTTAACTCTAAGAAAAGACTAAAAATTTAAGTTTATTTATTAGTGACCCACCTTTTTCTTAAAAATTTACTTAATTTCTTAAAAATAATGGTTCATGGTTTGCCATCACTATTTTAATAGGCAATATTATTTATAATGAAAAGTGCATTAGTCTATTTTAAAATTATGATAACAAAATATAAGATAGGGAAGTTCAATAAGAATAATTTGTATTTTTGGAAAGAGATTAAAGTAATTTTGAAAAAGAATACTTGTACATATATAATTTGAGAAAAACCTGCTAACATCACATATCAAAAGTGAAAAGAAATTAACCATGATGTTATTACAAATTTAACCTAACAACGTCAGATTTATGTTCATAAATAATCAATATTGTTAAAATAAAAATGCAACCAAAATTATTGATTATAAACACAAGATGGTATTTTAATCATTTTCTTAAAGTGCTAAGGTGAAGGTTAAAAAATGATATGGTGCACGCAGCAATTGCCTTTCCAGCCGACTCAAATTACTGTATGCCATTTACATTTGGTTCTAATCAAATATGCGCTGATAATCATGACCAAGGACAAAAATGGTAACGCAATTCATGGTCTATTTTTACATTGCACCAAAATAACAATAAAAGGGATGGTGTGAAACACTTATTACACTATTTTGAATATTATAAGTTACTTTAATAAGGATTGAATAACTTTTTTAGAAAAGTTTTTATTTTTATTTTGCCTCCGTATAACATAAAACATTTTAATAATAATAATACAAGAAATTGAAAAATCCGTGTATTTTATTAATAATGGCTACATTTTTACTACTTGTTTGGTTGCCGAAATATGTTAGTTCCAAAATTTTTCCAAAGGAGCCACCAAAAGCAGGCTTTGGATAATCAAGATTTTACAGTAAGATAAAAAAACGCTTAAACAATTTTGCCTCAAAAGTATAATACTATTAAAATAGTTTCTTTCAAAATTTTATTTATTTTTAGTTCTTCTATTCGACATTGCATGCTGGTCCCCCTCAGTGGACCAAATTACATAATTTTTGTAATTTTTAAGAACTAAAAACAAATAAAATTTAAAGAAAACTATTTGAAAGGACATGAGATTTTGAAAAAGCAAAAATATATTGAAGTGAAAAAAATAAAAAGGAGGGTGGAGAGATTAAATGTGTAGGACTATTTTCCAAGATTACTGGATTGCCTATGGAAAGGCCAAAGATTTACGAGACGATCAAGCACGGTTTTTGAGAAGTAGCCAGAGAATCCTGCAGGTGTAGGAGGAAAATCTTCTGCCGGCATAGCAAATGGACGAATCATGTTTTCCATGGTTTCTAATGTCAAATATGATCCAATTCCTTGCAACCTCTCTGGACCCATGATGGGCAGTGTGTGCTCCTGATGCAGTGAAGTACACTCACTACCTTCCTTCTGCCAACCATATAGCAATACAATTATGTATGTTAGCTTTTGAAAATTCAGCATGTTTGGCTATATTCCTCTCGTAACATAACGGAATTTATATGGGTTCAGTACATAAAACTAAAGAAGCTTTTTGCAATGATGCTATCAGGTAAGGCTTCCACTTCTATGAAACTTCAGACAACACGCATTGACATTGAATGGGATTTCAATTTCATTTTCATTTTTCTTTTTGGATAACCTAAAAGCCGCCGATATGGTAATAGCAAATGAACAAAATGCAAAATGTATTCTATTGCATATGATTACCTGCAGGGGTGATAGATCGGCACCACGGCTGTAGGTCAGCTCTATGCGGTACCTTCTAGGATCTTCTAAAGCCACCTGCGGTTTCAAAGTCGAAAGAAAGTTCCATAAATACAAACATAATTATATGAATATATATACTCCTACGATCAATTTGCTATTACTAAAAAAATCTAAGGAACTACAATAACTTAACCTATTCCTGTAACGCCAAACATTTGGGAATAGTTTGTAACTCTACAGGTAATAATTAGTAATGGTCAAAATGACTCACCTCTGTGTTCTCAAACATCCTAAGCACAATGTGGCTCATATAGTCAAGCTCCTTTGTTTTAGATAGTCGCTCTAGAGCATTATGGCAGACAAGACCCTCTTCTTGTTGAAGGGACTCATCCAAATTACAGTAGCGAAGAACATTCATAAGAGAATGTATGTGTGATTCCTATCAACAAAATTATCCAAGTGAAACAGAGTAGAAGATCAAATTTACAGACAATTCTAAGCTACAAATTTTATGAATCAGTTCGTTTTCATGTATCCATTTAGAATTTCAGATAAATGTATATTTGCAGTTGAGGTTTCAATATAACTATAACTTGACATATGAGCTTTGATGCTTTTGTTCTGTTAATAAATCAGTACAATATGCCAATAGAATATTTTTAGTTGCCCTGATGATTATCAGCTTTATTTATATTTCAAAACAGCTCCACTAATTATTCCTCAATCTCTCCTAAATAGCTCACTATATTTATTTCATGAGGATTAGGCGAGTGTGGATACAACACTCACGGATGTGAAGTATAGGCGCGTCCGCACATGGCGGTCAGGTGTCTTCACATTTGCATACCTGGTGCAAAACAATTAAGATTAAACTAGAGTAGATCAAAATAATGTAAAAAATCACATGAGGACCTGATATTCACTTTGGATCTAAACGATATTTGGTCTCTTTATCATCATCATCATCTTGATCTTTTTCATCAATCTTATGGAATAGTTTTGAGTTGGCCTCTGCATCTTTCTTAATTTTTTCAGATAATGAAAGGTCTTGATTATTCTTTACAACATTAATGGCTTCCTCTCGAGTGTTCCTCAAATCAATTAAAAGTTTCCCCAGCAACCGACGTGCAATCTGAATTGAAACAGCAAAAAGCAAATTAATCAGGTAGCTAGAGTTTTAAGTACATATGCTTAAACATTAATGTGAGTACTGTGTTCAGCCGTTCATCAAACAATATAACCTGCGCGAAATTGAAGACATTATAAAAGACTTCTTTTTGTGCAACATTTAGATCATCAATGTGGATATAGTATGACGAAAGAAATTCATAAGGCTATTAATATTTATAATCAAGGTGAGGCAACATGGTACAGCAATAACTCTCATAAAGCAGAAGTTGAACCTTTTGTCCAACATATTTCAAAGATTCAAATTAAATCAATTCCACAAGATCTATAAAACACGAATTCTGCTTTCTTCGTTTTCTTCCTCAAGATAGAAAGCATAAAACACACTTAGGCTTCATGTTGCTAACAACACAGTGCCGTGGCTCAGACAATCTGATCCTGAAATTCATAGTGGGCAAACTGAAGTACATATTCAAAAAGAATATCAACAATATATAAAGTGAACCATGGGTTTTTAGGGGTATGAGAGAGATCTCTGGAGGTGTCTCATATGCTGAAGTTCTTAGGAAAGAAAATCATTGCTGTTTTTTGAGATTCGATATAATTCAGTGGATATCAATGAGGATGATATGATTTTGATTTCCTTATTTGGATGGCTGGTCCTATGATTATGCTGAAGGGAAGACTAAGATTATACTTTTAGAGGTTTGTAAGGTAAAATGAAAATTGAGTTATGTTTACAACGGGAGTTTACCTTTGAGCCAATCTTCAGTTTCTGCTTTGGATTAATTCCATATTCATTTGGTATTACACCATCAGCAAGCATCTGCAAATAAATAGGTTAAGCAATTAGGGAATAGTGAGATTGAACTCATCAACTAACACAAAGGAAAATAGTACGTATTAGAGGTTTTATTTCTGTGCAGGGAATATTCTAAGTAATAAATTCTAGTTATTTAATTATATAGTTCCTTTCCGAAAGGCTAAACCAACATCGTTCAGAAAGAACTGCTGATATAGGTTGAATGATGCTCATACTGGGCCCTTAAGGCAACAGCATTCTCGTTGCTAATAATCTGAAAAGAGTTTTCCTGCAACATCGAGGGCAGAAGCAAATCATCGAGCCATGGCCTAAGCCACTTGTGAACTAATCTAGCTCGAACAATTGCTCTAAGAACTGAGGTGGGGAAACTTGCACAGATGACCCTATATTTGACAATCAAGCAGTCGTCCATGTTGTCTCAAATCCAATATTTTCATGAGAAACCAAACTTGTTAAGAAAGATTGTCACTTCATCCGGAAAAGATCTTATCCTAAGGAATCACCATTTGATGATTTGTTAATTCAAATGATAAAAAACCAGAAGACGTCCTCACAAATGTGGTTGAGAGGTCTTCGAATTAGTTGTCTACGTAACTAGCATCTCATATATGATTTCTATGCTCTAAATTGAGGGAGAGTATTAGGAATTATGTAAATATTGTAATTAGGGATACTATGAGATTTTAGTTGTATGTTATGTAAATTAAGGAAATCGTTATTCCTTTTATAACTCATCATAAATAAGAGTCTCCATTGTGGAAATTATACACACGGAATTCATTCTGTCTTCTCTCTCTTTCTCACCAATACAAAAAGATAAAACCTCTAGTACTAAGTTGTTTTTTTTCTCACCTCTCCATCTCCCTGATCTCGATTTAAATCTCTCTCATCTCTTTTCAAATCAAATCATTTTATGTTGGGCAGCCTTTTCCCTAACACAGTTCTACTACATACCTGAGCAACTTTGAAAAGCTCATCTAGTCCTTCTAGATTAAGATGTGCATTGTGCAAGAGATCATACCTGTAATAAAGACAAGATTAACTTACCATCAGAAAATAATAAAAAATACATAATTTAAATGAAATCTCCAGGGCGTCTAGTGGGATAAAGCTTGGTTGATGACTCCTTGTTATTGGTGTGACATTAAAGATTTAACTTCAATAATTTAAAAGTGTCCTTGAATGTGATGATCATATGCCTTGATTCATATTTGCTTATATCTTTACAAAACTTTTGCCACGTTTAATCAAACAATTTGAACTTTTAGTTCTTTGATACAAATAATATCCAAGAGTCGTGGGGAAACTAAAAGAAAACTAAATATCAGTGCAAGTACTATTATAGTCATCAGGAAACAAAAGACTCTTCGATTACATAATTTCCCCTTGAAATCTATATGAAAAAGCTCCCAGAAATTGATAGCCATGAAGATAGTTGTTTTATTTAAATCACATCATTCAATGAGAGTTCCAGAAAATAATCATAATCTATCTCCATAACTGCAATGTTCCATAAATATTGTAGAGTTGGAAATGAACAATTTAATTATAATCAAAACAAAAGATAAAAGGGATGACTTACTTGCATGAATCATAAACATCAGGAATTTGGGTGATATCATAGCGTCTGTACGTGTAAAAATACTGTTAGTGTGTCTGCCAATCTAAAACATACAACCAGAAAAACAGAAGCCCATTGGCAACACACGTAAGTTACTGAAATTCATGTTATTGCAAGTGAAATTGCCATTAGAAAATGTTTAAAAACTGAACGTATCAACATTTAAAAACACTTTAATGAACAAAGGCAAGTAAAAATTCTAACTAACATTAAAAGTACTATATATATTTCTACAAACAGAACAAAAATAATTTAGCTGAGATAATTGAAGTAGATGCATGTATTAAAGAATAATTTCATCCACGGGTTAAGGAAAAATATAGACAATGTCATTATAAATTGTGTACTGACTTTGAACTTCTTAAATAATAAATAATTAGTTTCGGAAAATTCCTGTGTGATTTCGGTCATGTATGTAACTATTTTTTCTGGCTAATATGAGAAATAAAACAAGGCAAAAACAAAGGAACAAGATTAAACCAAAAAAGTTAAAAGACTTACTCCTTGCGTTCATTGTACAAGTCCGTTTCAAGCTTTTTCCATCGAGCATACATTAATAGAAATCCTTCACTACCACAAGGTAATCCAGCAGCTATTCGGTCAACGTCAATATTTGTCTTACCAAGTGCATTTGCTTGGTCATAGGGAGGAATTATATCATACAAGTTTCTTTCTGTAAGTTTCTCATTTTCATCCTTTGCAAGTAGTCTTACTTGTTCTGTAACCTTCTTAGTCAACTTTACCTATTGACCACAGGAAAATTAAGAAATTAAATAAACCGTGAATATCAATTAGCTATTTTGCTAGAGAGACTTTACTTTCAATTTCACCTGAATAATTTAAAATTCTATTGATAGAAGAAGTGACAATTAGGATCCAATTAAAGGTAAGAAGAACTAAAGAGGAAATTTTTATTGTATCTTTATTTTAATGTTCATTAGAGGATGAGGCTTGGGTAATGGTAAAGTTGCACCTCCGAGACCATTTAGTCTTCAAATTTGGAAATAGCCACTTTGCATATAATGTTGCGTACAATGACCCTCTCCCATAACTTCGCATGGCAAGGAACCTTCTAGCAATGGGGATATTGGTAGTGATTTATTTGTATGATTTCTTGTAATTGCTTTCCTAGTACTATAGTTAGGACAATGATTTAGAATTTCGTAGTTACATTATTTAGGGCAATGATTTATGCTTTTCTAATTACCGTAATTACGACAATCATTAAGTTTTCATAGTACCCTTAATTATGAATTCAATTAAGATTTGTTATTGTAAATTTAGGTGAAGAAAGTGATCTTTGTTTTTTATTTAAAAATGATCAGAAATACGTGAAAGATATAGGCAGAGAAGATAGCCAGTAGAAAAGATAAGGAAAATAATCTGGGATGAGAAGTCAAAGAAGATAAGGAAAGATGCTAAATCAGTCTTGGGTGAATAAAAAGGTTTTGGGTTCAGATATGGAATTTTGGTGGTGGGATGAAAAGGTTAAAAACGAAAGATAATGCTTTAAAATCTTGTGTTATGGCCCAAGATAATGAGACACATTATGATTATGAAAGGGATAGAGCAGCCCAATGACAAAGAACAAGCTGAAGCGTCAAAGATCCAAGCTCAAATACTTTGAAAACTATGATTGCCCTGTCAAGGGTACAATAAAGTAACTCTATGAGTTTTATTTTGGGAGAGGGCAGAATAGCAATTTCTTGGGTTGTTAGGATTTTCTGTTTGTGACGTGTCCTTCTTGACCGTTGGACACCATCTTGCTATATGTACGTGAATATTTGCATTGAATAAAGTGGAGAAAATTATCGGTCTTTTCTTATCTATATGGAGGAAACCTAACCAGAAAGATAGGTATTACATCTTTCAAGGGGGCAACAATGTTGCTAACTAGTCATGGTATCAGAATACTGGAAAAGAAATGTTGTGAGTGAAACATGGCTTAAAATATTTGAAAGAGTTTTAAAAGGACCTATGAACATCGACTTTTACATATAAGCTCACAAAATATAGATAAAAGATAAAGCAAGATGTATTAAGGAGGATGAAGAAGGAAAAATTTTGGTAACAACTTGTGATCTCAAAAAGAGATGGGAGAACAAATTGATGAACAAGGTTTTCAATGGTGAACAAGGTTCGAGTACTAATATAGAAGGGCTAGGAACCTCAAGAGGAGGAAAGAAATTTGTTCGTACCATAGAATTCAAACTGGAGAAGTTAAAGAGGCCCTTAAAAGGATGGTTAAGGATAAAGATGTTGGTCTAGATGGTATCCTTGTAAAAGTTTGGAAGTGTATGTGAGAGCAAGTTTTATGGAAGACTTGGAGAAAAAAGTTGCGTGGCTTGTGTTCAAGCTATACAAGCCATGTCTGGATAACTTCTAGTGTGAGAATTCCAAGAGGTGCAACTAAGGGCTTTATTATTGGGATAGGATTACATTAAGGCTCAACCTTAAGTTCTTGTTTAATCTAGTCTTTGACATGCTTATCAAGGGCAGACAGAAGACTATCCTGAATTGCATGCATTTTTGTGGATGATATAGTCATGATTGATGGATCAAGAGAAGCAATTAACACTAAGCTTGAACTTGGAAGTAGACTTTCTAAATAAAAGGTTTTTGCGTATGTAGGAGCATGATTGAGACAAGAAGAATTTGACTCGGAAGTAAAGATGTGTACCACTAGTTTCACAGTTTAAATATCTGGGATCAATCATACAAATTGATGCAGAAATTAACAAACGAACACAAGATACAAGCGGGATGACATAAATGGATAAGAGAATCGAGGATTATTTGTGATCACAGGGTATTTACCAAATTCAAAGGCAAGTTTATCGCACGACTATGTCTGGCTATATATGGTAGTGAATGTTGGACTATAAAGAGACAATATGGGAGAAAAATGAGAGTAGCAGAAGTCAGAATTTAAGATGTGTGTGATCATACAAGAAATGACAGAATATAGTGCCTATATATTAGAAACAATTGGTGTAGCACCCATTCAGAAAAAGAAGACAGAAAATTGGTTGAGGTGGTTTGGACACGTAGAAAGAAGGCCCTAAAAGACACTAGTTAAAAGAGTAGATCTCAAGCTAAATAAAAAAGGACGTTGGAGGAAAACAACAATGGAGATCTCAAGCTAAATAATATTCCTCGAACTTTGGGTTATAATTGTGCCTAATGGTGTTGTATATATCCATGTAGCTGATCTCATCTAGTACGATATGGCTTTGTTATTATTATTGTTGTATACAGGAGAATCCAATCAGAATTAAATGATCTGATCTTGATTTTAACCAACCAAATCTTCTAGAATAATGGAGAAAGTACGACACCTTGAGGACATTGATTGGAGTGCGTGAATGAAGAGACGCGCTCTACCATTTCAAAGGAATTCGAGATGATAGAGCTTACAATGTTGGTGCAATATTTTTATTTTATATTTGGCATCAACACATGGGACATCAAGATTATTGAATTGATCTCAAAGGTTAGTGGCAAAAATAGTGAGTTCGAAAATAAAGCATGAGACATGTGTCCAAAGGAAAGAAAACTACGGCAAATTTTCCGTTGTGCAATCTTGGTAGTAGCTTTGAATTGATTCACTTTGATATATGGGGATTTTAAGAAATTGCATCCTCTAGTATGGTATGTTTGGTTAGTGAAAAATTGAGGGGAGGATTAACTGAAAATGAATTGATGTTTTTGGAAGAGGAAACATAAGTTGGAAATAATTTAAAAATAGTTGCACTCACTGTAATATTTCTTGTCTATTTCATCTTTTCTCTACTTTTTTAACCAAACATCTTTAACTCCACTTTTTTTGTCGCCTATTTCCACTCACTCTTTATTTTCATTCATCCTATTTCTTTCCTGTATACCAAAAAGAGTCGTTGCACTTAGCATTTCTTGACTATAACTCATGATTTTTCTCGGGCAGTCTGGTCTATTTGTTTAATGATTGAAGTTCAGTATCACGAGCTTTTTAAATTTAATTACTCATATAGAGAGACAATATAGAAAGCAAATTAAAATGATTCAAAGTGATAGTGGAATGAATTCCCATTTCTGAAAACATATTCTTGAAACTCACCAAACAAATTAACTACAACAAAGCCTTATCCTATTAGTTGAGGTTGGTTAATGGATCACTCACATACGACATTCAGCTTTGTTATAAACCACATCTTCAGAAATTTTATTTTGTTAATAGGCATGTTATACTATTTGCAGACTGAAAAAGATAAAGGCAATACCAAACAAAATATTTTTTCTTCTAGTCATCAAACAAGTTCAGAATTTGCAACCTAAAACTATGGCTTCAACACAGTCTTGGTCATCATTTTTCCAGTGTTATTTATATTGTCATTAAGTCTTTGTTTCCTTTCTTCTTTGCAAGTATATTTTGAATCCTTTTATGTGATGTTTGTAAATTTGTAAATACCATTGTTCAAATTCTAAAGAAACTATGTTTGAGAGCAAGATTTAAAAAACATTACCAAATTGGGGAGTAATTCTGATGCATTAGGTGGTAATCCGGCACCATCGACCGTCCATGGAAATTCAGATGATCCATTGCTATCAACTGTCTTAGCCTTACACGTAATAATTTCATTCAACCGAGCCTACAAAAAGAGTAAGATAAAAGGTATATTATCAGTACCCCCAAATCTTTACTAAAATGTAGGAACCATGAAGTGCATAAGCACCATACATCCGTTATTAGAAATTTGGGCCTACCATTTTGTGGTTTGCAGATTGTCCATTTCTCGAGTTACTTTACAGGTTAAATTATTTGAGACAAAGAGCCAAAGTTTTTATGGCAATCAATAAATTTTAGAAGCTTGGCTAAAATTACAAAGATGTTATATTTCTTTTAAATTTTAACATCTTGACAGGGCTGTGGAGCTTATGGTCTCATAATGCTAAAAGTTTTCATCAGAGGTTTCCTCCTCTTGCTAGTTAAGACAATTCAGAAAATAATAATAATAATAATAATTATAATAATAATGGAATTAATTACATAAGGATACAATCACTAAATACTAGTTAAACATTTCAAACTTTTCCTATTTATATAGATAAAGACGATATTTATTAATTATTTTATTCTCAACATTCCAAACCATATGATATTAATGACATCCAATCAAAACACGCGATCGTTTGTTATGCCCCAAAAAGAATGAATAATAACACAATTTACATGTTAAGCTAATTATAAAATAATATATGAAATTACAAAGTCTGGTAACAAGTTCTCCATCTCTTTCTCAAGAAATAATTTTATCAATTTACGAAAAAATCATGAACAAATTTGTTGATCCAATTTAACTACACGGTTATTCTGTCCAGTAAAGTTAAGGTATGCCATTTATATTCTCCCATCCATTACATGTCTAGCAACCAAGTTCTTTATTTTTCCAATCATAATCCACTTTCACCGACATTGAAAAATTTCTGTAGTATAGAAGGCAATATAAATAACGAAAGAGATTACAAACCTTGGCTTCTTCCATTTCAGAGCTGGCATTTTCAAGCCCATCCAACATGGAGGAGTCCTTGCTAACAAGGGAAACCTTAAAAAAAAATCAAATCAGTTAGAATAGGCTTTTTAAATAGGATTTAATGAAAAACTATTTTGTGTTGTACCTATCCGTGTGTACCTAGGACTCTAGATATGACTTACTTTTTCATTTTTCCCTCTCCACATTGTATCTAAGAATAATCATCACTGTTAATATAAACATGAGAACCTAAGATAAAAAAAGCTAAACTCCCTAAATAATAGTCTTTTTTTTATTTGTCTCTAGTTGGTATGGTTATAGTATTACTTTATCTATGGTCATGACTATAGTATTACTTTATCTTCAGTGGCCAATATGACTTCTATTTGTCTTTTCTTTGCCATGACAACTATTCATCATTGACCACTTCATCAATTGGATATTAAAAATGTCTTTCTTCATGGCAATTTAGTGGAGGAAGTCTACATGGAACAACCTTTTGGGTTTGTTGCTTAGGGAGAGTTTGTTTTGGTGTGTAAGTTGCGCCGCTCTTGCTATGGTCTCAAGCAATCTCCTCATGCCTGGTTTGGAAAAGTTGGCTATATTATTCAAATCTTTGGGCTGAAACATAGTGAGGTAGATTTTTCAGTTTTTTATTGTCATACCTCTCCTGTAAAATGTGTTAACTTAATAGTGTATGTTGATGACATAGTTCTTATAGGGAATGATGCCCACTAGAATATCTCAGCTAAAGGAACATTGGTGCAATCATTTTCAGACAAAGGATTTTGGAGGTCTAAAATATTTCTTAGATATTGAAATAGCCAGTTAAAAGAGACGAGTATGATTGATTGTAGTGCACTGGATAGTCTTATGGCCGTAAATCAGAAATTAATGGCGGAACAAGATGAATCTTTTTCTGACACAGAAATAAAATACTAATTATAAAACTTATTTATCTTTCTATTAATAGACCTCATTTGTCTGTTGCAGTTGGTGTTAGTTAGTTCATGCAGGCTCCTTGCATTGATCATTGGAATACTATCATCTATATCCTAAGATACCTCAAAAAGGATCTAAGACAAGGTCTGTTATATTAAGATAAAGGAAATACTCAAATCTCTTTCTGTTGTAATGTTGATTGGATAGGATCTCCTATGGAGATATGCTTTACTATAGGATGTTGTATTTTCTTGGAGAAAATATTATTTCATGGAAAAGCAAGAAACAAAATGTAGTTTCCTGATCAACCGAAGCTGAATATAGGGCAATGGCACCTCTTGTGAACTTGTGTGGATAAATCATTTCCTTCAAGAATGAAACTTTTTGTGAGATATAGCGAAAAAAGTGTTGTTGTCCATGAAAATCTGTATTGAGTTTATCAGATCCAATGATCAACTTGCATGTGTTAACAAAACCCTTAAGAGGAGCTCAGATTTAATTTATTTGCTCCAAGCTTGGTACACAATATTTGATTGATCCAGCTTGAGGGGAGTGTTAAAATGGGTCTTAAATAGGTTTTATTGAAAAGTTGTTTTGTGTTGTGCATATCCATGTACCTAGGACTCTTGTTATGACATTTCTTGTTTTTTACTCTTCCCTCTCCCCATTGTATTGATACGATTTTTCTTGTTTTTTACTCTTCCTTCACCTCATTATATATGAGGACAACCACTATTAATATAAAAATGAGAACCTTAGAGGAAAATTAAGAGCCGCAGAAAATATTTCTCTTTTAATTTATCTCAAGTATATCCAATAACAAACAGATCGAATATTTTCTTCAGCAGAAAGAACACAAACCAGGATTGGAGTTAGCTGCCCTTCTAGGTCGAGAAGTCCTTTGGCAAAAGCAGCTGCAGACATCTGTTTAACACAGGTCACGAAAAAATGGCTCACATATGATGCTAAAGGACAAATTAGGATGATTAACTAGGGCTGGACATCTGATCAAACACGTATAAAATGTATAAATGCAGCACCGATAATGAAAACCACTTGGCTTTTCTTGATTAAAGGCGAACTTAGGCCATACCTGCACGCGACCCTCGTCAGAGCTGTATATCTTCAGATCATGACGGTATGTACTGTGAAGGCGAAGTAGCCCTGTACCTTCTCCTGTAATTTTAAACCACACAAAAGTTTGCCTTTATACATAGTACAAGACACAGACAAGTTGATGTTATATGATATAAGAATACATGATTTTGTCTGAAACATGTCTTACACAGACTAAAACTCAAATACATACTAGGTTAAACTATTTACTTGGTCCTCATAGTTGACCCTATTTTTAAGTTTTGGTCCCTAATTTAGGATGATCAATTTCCATACTTCAGTAAATAAATTTATTATTTTATGTAATTTCCTATATAAAAGAGGAATCCCTGTACAGTTTGAATATCAACAATATTCCTCCTATTTCAACTATTTATGTCACTTACTTTAAGAAAACCTAATGGAATTTTTACCTGGATACATTTTATTCCGGAAATATCTTCCTAATTCTTCAGCCTGCGAAAAGAGAAAGTAATTAAAACAACTAGGAAAGAAGATTATAAATGGAAATTCCTTTCTATTCCTAACAATAATAACAGTATATGAAATTCAGCCTCAGAACCTGCTTTCTGCCAGCGTGCGTAAGAACGCCACCATATTTAAGAATCATAAGAGCTTCAACAGGTCGTTCTTCAATTTCACCATTGCTTTTTGTCACTTTGACCCACTTTAGTGGCTTTAGTTGAACTTTCCTATATATGCCAGAGAAATGTCCCCCCTGATAATATGTAGAAAAGGAAAAGAAATGAAACAATTTATGACTTTGATTAAAAAATGTAAAGATAGCAATTTTACAGGCTTTAAAAGGACACGCAAGCTTATATGTGGTATCAGTATGGCTTGGCATGTCTCAGCTAACAGACAATGTTCTGTATTATGCACAACAGAGAAACATCATTAATTTCATTTTTATGACTGACAACCCAGGTACGAAAGTGTTTCACTTTTCCTTACTTTTGCCAGTTTTCAGTCAATGAGTCATGGGCTTCAGCCATGTAGGGCATTGCATTCCACCATATAGCTTAATCAATATTATGAAAAAAAATAAAATAAGAACCAATTCTTTTACACCCTCATAAGAGTATGTGTCCAATTCAAAACGGCCATGAATTTGAAATCCTTTTATCATATAGAGCTGTACCTGAGAGCTAATATATATAACAGAAATTTCATTTAGCATCGAAAAGCAAACCCAAACAAGGGCATAAGTAAATGCAGAGAACTTTCAAAAAATAAAAACTGAATTTAATTCAAATTCCAATTACTAAATTCAACTTATACTGTTTTACCATTTTTAATTGATATATAATTACAAAAAGAGGCAAGTTACTTACTTGAAACCTGACCCTAAAGCTAGGTACATACTAAAGAAATAATAATAAAATAACATTACACTTCAACAGGGTTCATAATACAAAGTATAATAATAGAGAAAACAGTGACAAGAGCATTAATAACCTCCTCAAGAACTGCTTTAACTTGACGGAGCTTTTCAGCATGCTCGACATCTTCAGCCTCACTGTCACTTTCTAGATCTGGTCTAAATATATACAAACATAAAGTTAATTCCAAACTCCAACTCAGCATACACATGTATTGACTAAAAAACTAGTAGAAACTATTAGTAGTACTACTACTGTAGTACGTATAAATGGCAAATTATCCATGCAACAGAAAGTGCCGTTTTTTAACATAGCCTATGAAATCAAAAATGCATTATTCTCGCTCAAACATTTAAGAAAAGTGAGGAAATTTCATTTGGAAGGAAAAAATTATGCACATAAGATGTCCTTCTCATAGATATCCATGTAGCTGGACCCAATTTAGGGGAATATGCTTGGTTGTTATTGTCACTAAATAATGAAGTAAGGATAGGAATCCTGATAGATAGACCATAGAAGCTCCAATACCATGACAAAAAGCCAAAAGAGCCCAAAATCTTCAGCTTTTAGAATAACTGCCCCTTGAAGCCCCGAGAAAGCGACAAAAGTAATAAAAGCAAAGCAAATAAATCATCAGTAGGAAAGAGCTTTTCAACTCCTCAGCATGTCTAGAAGCCTATCAGACCTCATATCAAGCACCTCCCTAGCAACAAAGCTGGGCTGAGCAAGAGTTAGTTTGCTAACTATCAAACAACCACTACACCAACAAAAAAAGTGAAATTTAGACAGAGTATAGGCACAGAACTACCTCTTACAGAAGATATATAATATTTTAAATAACAGATTATTAGGATAAAAAATATTCTCAATATCTCCATAATAATTAGCAAAAAAATATCTTCAGAATTTTTCTATTTATTTCAAAATGTTTTGATTTTTTTTAGAGGTTTTGATTATTACATATAGATATGATAAAAACGTAATTCGTGTGGTTGGTATAAATAAATAATTCTTTATTTTGTTCAAGTTATACTAAATTATATGAAAAATTCAACTATAATACTGGAAGTGAGGATTAGTTGAACAAGACCTAGTAGCTTGAACAAGAACATCACCAATGTGCTTCTTAAACTGTTCAGCAAGTCCCTAAAAATGTTTTTGATAGATACAACCTACGAAGTTCTAATACAAGTGAAAGCTTCACTTCCGCGCTTCCAAAACATTACTGACATGGACATGTGGTGGATGAGTGACCAACATGGTGTCGAACACACATAATTGGATTAGATACGACTCAATTCTTGGATACGCCGGAGAGGACACGGTCCACTCACTGGACACGTCTCTCCCAACAAAATCATACAAAAAATCAAACACAAATCTTAAAATAAGAATAAACATAGAATCGAATAATAAACAAAATGTTTATTCCTTAAATGATTCAAAATATCTTTGCATATTCCGAATAATCTTTGCATATCTTGTTTCAAGAGGAGCTTATAAATTACCTAAGAATTACAAAGACTTATGTGGAACTTACTCATGACAGGAAAAAATGTTTATAAGAGATACTTTAATGATGCAGATATAAGGAGGCAAGTAAATATAGAATTTGCAAACTTCTCAGAAGAAATAGAAGATTCTTCCGATGTTGACTCTTTAAGGGATAAAAGTAAAATGGATGCAAAAATATGGTAGAACTAGGTTGCTAGCTTATCTCTTGATAAACCAGACTTAGAAATTATATTTTTTTAAATAAGGATGAAATGTAGAAGTTGTATCTTTTTTTTATATATGTTTCTTTTTTTATATTTTTATATTAAAAACTATGTGCGTGTGCGTGTGTGCATGTGTGTCAATTTAAATATATCTACGTGTTTGTGTCCGTATCATATTCCTAGAACCTAATTTAGGAACATGCAGTCTGGGCACTCAAGACATGCATGTATGGTAAACGCCTAAAATCAGTTACCTAAAAGGTGAGCTAATAAATGGTTCCCACTTTTGCAGTATCCATTGTTGAAGTTACAGGGTTTTTGGTAGAAGATGCGTAAAAGGAGAAAATAGAGAATAAATATGTTCAAATAAATAAGTCTTGAGGAAGTGCGCATGATTTGCTATGGATACAGAGGATATTAAGAATTTTAAAAACAATTGTATTTAGCTTTACAAGAGGAAATCTTCCCAAAGGAAAAAGATTTCCCATGAATAATTATTGGTTCTGGGCGTTATACCTGTTATGCCTCTTCCATGGCATGAAATTGTCTTTAGCACTTCTATGGTATTAGCCAGTATAATAGTCAAAGGATTCTCTCATGTTGCATTATTGGAAACTTGGCCTTTTTGACGCGCTTTTCAATTTTATGTTCTTCATTTCATGTCTTCTTTTAAAAGAATAATTTGTTTGCTACCTCTGTATGTCTCCACTTTTATAATAAATTCTTCTTCCAAAAAGGGAAAATATGTAATTTTTATTTTACTTATCTTTTTCTTACAAATTCATTGGTTTGAAAGTGTGCATAATAACATTTAAGTCAAAATACACAGTAGATCAAACGACGTTCTAGTTTAAAGCAAAGAATGTAGACTAATCACAATGATTGAGATTTCAATAATCCGGGTGTGAAGTAGACAATGAACTGCATGAGACGCTAACGTCATCAATATTTATACAAATGACATACCTAGTGCGAGGCACCAGCATCCGTGTGGCGTCTAAAAGGTCTTGCAACTGAACAGCACTTTTAAGTTTTGTCTGCAAAAGAAAAGACCAATTGATCAACCACTGAAGATTAAGAAATCAGTAGCTGAAGTAAAAATTTTATAAAAAATATTGAAGGACTTTTAAGTTCTGTATGTAAACATGAGACCAATAGATAAACCACAGAAGATTAAGAATTTAGAAACTCAGATAAAACTTAATGTTCTTCAATATCTCCATATTAAGTAGGAGAAAATATCTTTCAAATCTTCCTATTTAATTCAGCATATTTTGGTTTTCCTATTTTAGAGTTGTTACAAATATAGGTGATAACAATATAATTAGTGTGATTCTTGTCAATAAAATAATTATTAATTCCTTATATAGTTCAAGTTGGCATCAAAACTCCTAATCTTGAGAGCTCAATATCTGCTGCCATGTAAACTGCTGCCACCGCTGCCACTGCCAATGCAATTGAGGCTAGTTCTGGGCCAAAAAGATGCGTCCAATGCCCACAATAGAAATGTCGACACTTGCGTCACCAATAGAGTTGTCACATGTTATCACAAACTACCACTAGTACTGGCATGTGTAGCCCACGCACCTAGCTCCAACAAAGCCCCACTTGCCACCCCAGCCACAAACAGGTTGTCAGAAAATCTTGAGCCTATTCCAAGAAGGACAGTTACTTTCAATTTGGCTTCGATTTGATTGGATATGAGTTTTTCAGCTTTTTTTGCCAAACGGGTTCTCTTTATTACACCTTTGTTTTGTGATTTGTTTCATTGTTTGAAGTGAAACTCATCCCTTTGGATCTCAATGACCTTCCAAATGTGGTAGGTCCCTTGATGATCGAAACAATATGTTCTATTCTATTCCTATGCTAAAGAGGTATTGGATGAATTTAATAACACTTTATTTGAAGAAGGATTTTGCTGATTGTTATGACATTGAGAACAGAGCATTTCATGCTAAACAAGGTTGTCTCTCTATCGGAATATCATGAAACTTTGAATGGGTTATGAATCGAATTAGTTAGTACCAAGATTTGAAGATGTGCAACCTCACTAATAAGATCCTTGGACAACAACTTCTCACCAATAAAATGACACCCAATCTCTATTTGTTTAGTTCTCTAATGAAACGCTTGAATAAAAGGCTATATGAAGAGTTGTCTAATTGTCACAATACAACTTCATCTATTCATTTTCATAAAATCTCAACTCTTAGAAGAGTTGTTTAATCCACACAAGTCCACATGTAGCTAGGATCATAGATTTATATTCAGCTTTAGCATTAGATCAGGCAACAACATTGTTTCTTACTTTTCCAAGATATAAGATTCCTTCCAACAAATACGCAATATCCTATAGTAGATCTTCTATCAACGAGACAACCAACCCAATTTGTATCACAACACCTAAGACTCGAGTATTTCCCTTGTGTTTATACAAGAATCCCTGTAGGGTTAAAAACTCATAATGGAAGTAACAAAGCATGCCTCCTAATGAAGACCTTATTAGGTCTTCAGTAATTTCTAAGAGTATGGTTTGGGAGATTTACGAAAACTATGATTTCCTTAGGATTCAAACAAAGTCAAGGAGATCATATTTTATTCATAAAGCACTCCCTCATTGGTAAACTCATTATATTGTTGGTCTAAGTAGATATATGATTATTGCAGAAGATGATAAAACAATAAAATTTGCTTCAAAGGAAAAATTGGCAACCCAATTTGAGATGAAAGACCAAAAAAACTCAAGTATTTCCATAGAATAAAGGTTATTTACCCGAAAAGAAAATATATATACTTGATCTTCTCAAAGAAACATGTAAGCTAAGATGTAGAACCTCAAAACTTCTAGCGAAAAGAGTTCTCATGTAGAAAATATCCATCATTATCAAAGCTTGATAGGAAAACTTACTTATCTGTCACATACAAGACCAAATATTGCTTATTCAGTTAGTGTGGAGAACTAATTTATGCATGACCTAGGAGACAAAATTCTTCAACACTTTTAAGTCAAAGCTAGAAAAGTGACAATTGTTAACGAAAGAAGACATTTTGACCTTGAAAATTTATATTGATGCTGATGGCACATGCCGAGCTACCCAAGTCATAGAATAAAAAGGATATAGATCTAGAGGTTTCATCAAAAGTGAAACAGAAGATTGGGATTATCTGAGCCTACTTGAGCCCCAAACAATTGCTCGGGCCTAAATTCAACCATGAAGAGATTCTTTTGAAACAACATGGAGCATTAATAAGAAGTCCTTTACTTGTGTAAATAGTTTAGAATAGCTTGGAATAATTTGAGTCTTCCTTCCATCATAAAAGAAAAGCCTAATCACACCTAGGGCTTATGTGGCATGGAGCATCATGCCTAGGGCCGGTGTGTTAAACATGCATCTGCAAGGAAAATGTGCTACCACATGGCAGTATGCAAATGGAGAGTTTTCAGCAAGGCATGGGAAGTGTGAAGTCCACATGGCACTCACTCATTGGCCCTTCTAGATCTAGGTTAATTTGAATTTAATTTTCTGCACACTTTTGGCTCCAATTTGGCTGACCATGAGCACTATAAATAAGTATGCTCAGCCATGTAATTTTTTCAAACTTTGAATGAGTGAAGAAATTTTGTCCAAATTGCAGTCCACTTGTTCTTTGTGTTAGCATCTCTTTGTGAGTGTCTTGCCTAGAGCATTGTTGAAAGTTGGTCTCACCTCTTCTAACTTCATTGTCTCATGAAATTTATCTTCTTTTCAGCAAGTTCATCTCCTCTTTCCAATGCTTCTGCGATCCTTCATCCATCTCCAACCCATAAAGAACAAACACGCACAAGAGGAGTCTATCATATGTAAACTACGTAGATTCTATCACTAATAAAAAATCTACATTAGGGTACTAAATGTTTCTTGGAGAAAGTGTGGAATTCTCTAGAAAAATATCGATTATCAAATATTGACAGGAAAACTTATTTATCATCTATTACACACAAAGCCAAACATTGTTTATGGAGTTAGTGTGGTGAACCAGCTTATGCATAACCCAAAAGAGAAAATTCTTCATCATGTTGAACATAACGGGCTTAGTCCATATTTTAGTCTATATTTTCTGTTAGTCTGTTACTATTTCTACCTATAAATATAGGATTAATCCTATATTTATTTTTCTTTATTCAATACAACACTTGAAGTCAAACCTAGGAAAGTGACTATTGTTAAGGAAAGAAGACATTTTGACCTTGAAATATATACTAATGCAAACTAGGTAGATTCTATTACTAACAGAAAATCTACATCTGAGTATTATATATTTCTTGGAAAAAGCCTGGAATCCTAGAGAAGCAATAAACAAGTTAGAGTATCTCATTCTAATGTAGAAGCTCAAGTCATGTGTGAAAAATTTTGGATGAAAATCATATTAAATGACCTTAAAATAAAGGTAGATAGACCCCTATGCAATGGTACAATGATAACAAATCAACCATGAGTATTGCCCATAATTCAATACATGATAGGATCAAACATATTGAAATTGACAAATACTTCATCAACTATAATTTAGATAAAGATCTTATGGTTACAACCGATATCACTACAAGAATTCAGATAACAAACATTTTTATAATGTCACTACAAGAATTCAGATAACAAACATTTTTATGTGCATATCCCAAAATCTTGTAGGCAAGTTGGGAATGATCAATATTCATTTACCAACTAGAGAAGTGTTGTAAATAGAAGATTCTTAGGATCAAGATTTCCTCAGTATCTCTATACTAATTAGGATAAAATATCTTTAGAATCTCCCAATTCATTTCAGTATATTCTTATCTCCATATTGATTATTACAAATAGAGATGATGAAAATATAATTGGTATCAATCAAATAACTACTTATTTCCCTACATAGTTCAAGTCTTAATCACTATTGAAGGACCAAAATAGCATTACCTCAGATTTAGGTCGACCACCATTGTATTTCAACATTAAGTTCAACAACTTTTCCTCAGTAACCTTTAGCTTCACCTTTTGTTTTGGAGTTCTATCACCACTACCAAAAGTGAAGAGTATATAAGAAACAACACATTTGACTAATCAAACGAGAAAAGGAATAGTACATACTGACGAATAACAGCAATTACACAACGCAATTCCTCAGATTGTCCAAAAGTGCCATTAATGCCACTACCCTGACGAGTTAGTGGCTCAACAGGTTGGATTAGTTCATTTACTTTCCATGGTAAAGTTGGTGGAACCACTGAAGAAAGATGAGGTGCTTTTGCATCTAGCAACATCTTTCGTAGCACACAAGCAGAATCATCATAATACCTTCAGTAGCAAAAGGAAAAATAATATGATTTTCACAAGCACAAAAAAGTTGAGAAACAATGTGTAGTACAAAATAAAATATTAGAAGAAAGGCTAATTTGCTCTACATCAAGCCAAATTTCATAAATCAAGTAAAGGTTTTCATTTTCTTAGCAACGTGACAAATTGTTTTTCAAGAGTTCAAAATTTGTAATTTGTTACATATTGAAAAGGGGAACTTTTGTTTCCTTGAACTAATTTTCACCACGTAGTAATGACCATGACACAAGAAAATTACATAATAAAAATGTACTATAGATAGAAAGAATATCTTCCTTGTATATGTAATCATTATGGGGTAATATAAAGCATGTGAGTCTCTGAGATTTGTAAGCAAAGTGTATAAGAGACGAAGAAACAAATCAAAGGTTTTTCCACCTACATTCCTCTTCATACTCTCTTCTCTTGGATTATTTACCTTTGGTTTGACAAAATTTTTGCCCATTCAAGAGCCAGGGCATGCCACAAGCTTTAGTTATAGCTCAATAATGCTTTAACATATGATGGAATTATTATTTGTTATACACTTAGAAGTTAAGACTTTAAACTAACACAACCTCACAAAACTTAGTTGATGTGATCTCCAACACACACCCCAAGCCAAGGACTAGACACATTGAGCTTGAGACTCGATATGTGTGGTCAGTCCAATAGCAACTCGAAGTAGGTGGCATAATAAGACTAACGACTCTTGTTAAGATAGGCTCTGATACCATCTTAGAAAAGTCGACTCTAAGCATAACTCACCTCACATAACACAGGCTAGGAAGGTTAGGTTTGCACCTACTTATATATTATATTTTAGTCATACCTCTACTCAATATGAAATTTCCAACACAACCTCTTAGCTAAAGACTTGACATCTCGAGTGTGCGAATAAATATTAGTGATAAGTCCAACAAACCTCACTAGGATAGACATTAATATCATCTTAAAAAGTGGGCTTCAAGCCTAACTCAACCGTATAAAGTCAACTTGTAAGGTAAGACTTGTACCCAATTACTTTGACCATATTTCTAGTTGATGCGAGATCTTCAACAATTACAAATACAGAACTTCAAAAATGATGGAGAATATCCAGCCAACTATTCAGCATGACAAGTGATTGCCTTAAACAAGATAAGAATTCTAATTTTTGACTTTCTTTTCCAAAGATCAGTTATATATGAATACTGATCCCAATGAAAGCTATTAGAAATGTTGATTTCAACAAAAGGGCCTTTATTGGATGGAATCAGAATTCAACACCCTGCTCACATTGGTTACGATGATAGAAGTTCTCACTAATCACTCAGTGTAGCATTTATAATTCGTTCAAGCATTGGTATCTCTATCTTTCTAATATTTACTAAAGATAAAAGGGCACAATATAATATCTCCAAAACAGATATATATCAAATTGGGAAGAACTGATCCTATGATTTTCTGTTAATATAAAGAAAGTGAAAAAATATTAAAGTATTTTGAACCATTCTGCCCATATCAAACAAAAAAAAATCTAATTACAACATTTACTTGTACGAATTTTTAACAAAGCTCCATCCATTCACATCACAAACATATGAGCGTCCCTCACTTCTCAAGAGATCAAACCCACAAACCTGCAAACAACATAAATTTATAGTAGGGCATAAGGAGGATCAGACAAATTATTTTCCTATATCCATGGAAAGATTTTATTCAATCAATATTCTAAAGAGAATCACATTCATTAAATTGAAATTCATAAAATATTGTGCAAACTTCATTGGCCCAGCCACATTTTACCTACCATAACAGTTAGTTCGCAGATTCACAACCCCATAAGAATGTCAGATAAAGTGAAGAAATAGAATTTAATTCACTTTAGGATTTCCTTGGAAAAATAAAATTGGAGCTGCACTCGCTCGGATTAAATCCACTGAAATAATAAGATTCATTTTCTAAAACACTATGAGGTATTTGATGATAGGACTTGTCAAGATGGTTAAACTATCAGCAAAAGGATTTAGAACATATTTTCTATGCAAAAGATCAAACTTCACACAGAGGAAAAGAAGCTAGAAAATAGAAGAACAAGCAACTAAAATGAAAGAGAAAGAGAAACATGGCTATTGACATTATTCAATAGCAGTTTTAAAAATACTACAATTCAACAAACACTAGGATTAGTGAACAGTTCAGAAATTGTACACAATGTTTTAGAAGATAATACACACTAAAAAATAAAAACAATATCTTTTATTAACGTGTAGTTACTACCACATTAATACAACATACCGCTTGACTGAATGCAATGCAAACATCTCTCGCCATTTGCTTCTCAGCAGGAGATAGTAACACTGGATACCTGACCTGCCGAATGAGATGGCAAACATGCTTCAATATGTTAAAATACTGTTTCAAGCAAGCAATTCTGACCTGCTTTATAATGGTACATGTTTGTTCCTTCTATTAATACACTCAAAATTAAGATAGTCATGAGACGTTTGCACGATTATGGAGGAAACGTTTTTTTAACAATTACCAGCAAAAAAGAAAAACCAATTTAGGCAACTAGTAAGACTAAAAAAACCAAATAAGCAGATAGGGCCAGGAAGACTTATGAAAATCGCTAAATGTATAGGCTGTGCTTGTTTGAGGAAGTAGATAATTTAGAATAGAAATTACATCACATTACAAATGCAAATCTTCGACAATTAAGATTGCAACTTACTTATGCCACACTATAGTACTCTATAATTTGGTCCATTCCTATATCATAAAAGCTATTCATAGTTATTGGCTACCCTTCACCAAGCCACACGAAGTGAAAATCAAAATCTTTGCATTCCACTCTAATCTACAATATTTTGGTCAATTAGTGCTCTAAAAGATAACCAATACTCATTTAATTATGTCCGTAATTAGCACTCACAAGTATACATAAACCCTAGTGAGCTCTAATTAAGATTGTAGACAAACAATCTAACATCCTCTCTGATCGCAAGTCAAACTTCGACTCCCAAACCAATTTTCCACCATTCATACTGCACTTCCACTAACAAATGCAGCTGCTAATCCTCCAGCCTCGTCTCCTGCTTTAGCCCCACCACAGCCACCAACGTCTCCTACACACGAGCTCCTCATTGTCCTACATAAAGGTATTTAGTCCACAGACAATCCTAGTCCTTTATATGTATGTACTCTTCGTTGTGACTGACTATGCCCTTCATATTGCTCTTTTATTTGCTCTACGTATTTTGTGTATGTTCCCAAGTGTATAGGCCATGTTCGATGAAATGACTGTTTTAAAGGCTAGTGGCACTTGGGAGCTAGTTCTTTTACCTGCTCTCAAGATTATTGTTGGTTGTCAATGGGTTTACACCGCAAAGAATGGATCAAATGACAATATTGAATAAGATTGGAAAGCTTTTCTCTTCGATGTTTCTTCGTACTCTATAATTTTTTTTTGTGACGAGTAATCTTTTCTTTTTCTGAATGAATTTCTTCTTTTATACAAATAATAATAAGAAAAAAAGGCTAACCACCACCAAGCGTAAAATAATTTACATTGTAATCTAATCACAAAGCATCATGTATGATAAGTCTTTTTACTTTCACAATATTTCTTGAGAGACATACTAATGGCGATTTGTGATTGGATTGGACGACAGTGTAAAATAGTTTCAAATAAATTCTAGTAAAAAGAATATTGTTTACTTTTTACGCATATTGTTAAAGTTTTACAATGTTAACCAATCAAAATCATAGAAAATATCACTTTTAAATAGTTATTGCAAAAGTCAGCAAATATACCATACATTACGATATGTGATCAGATAAAAATGTAAAAAAACCTTTACAAGTTAGTGCATGGATTATTTACTCACAATAACAATAGGATTTGAATATATTTCTAGTCTCTAAATTTGGAGTAAATTTTTGTGTCCCCTAAATTTAAAGTGATCTCTTTAGTCCTTGTAATTTGACAAAAGCTGGTTTTGGTCGCTCTGTCCAAATATTATCAAAGATTTCTTTTATATAACTAACACTGGACAAACTACTTTGATTTTGCATTCTTATCATCAATGACCAAGCCAAATCTATGTTTCCCTTCTAATGTAAGCATTTAGACAACATTTAGGAAAAAGAAATTTGGAAAGAGGAACTAAACCATTTTTTGCTCAAATTACAGGGACTAAAAGGATAAATTTAAACTATAAAGAATGAAAAACAAACTTAGCTAAAATTCGAGGAACTAAAAACATATTTTGACCTATAATTAATATTAAACCATTCTATTGGTAGTTAATAATCATAAACAGAAATACCAAGCACGGTTTCATTGATTTAATGTATGAAGAGAAGATTATTTAAAGCACAATGTTTGGCCCAACCAAAAAGAATTAGTGTCCTTCAATTAACCAAAATGTAACCCAAAAAGACGAAACAAAAAACTCGTAGACAAACACACAATGCTTTAAAGCTGCAAAACTGGAAACCAAGAGATTGACAGAAAATAACATGATGAAACCTAAGTGGGAAAAAGCTTTTCCTCGGAATTGACTAATAACTAAGAAGGACCATCTTGTAATGCTAAAGGGATAGGCAAGGACGGACAAATTGTATACCATGAGAACAGAGAAAGAATATCTGAGAAAAGCGAAGAATTCTACTTACTTCCTTCCCATCAGGATTTCTCATAACAACACCATCAACAACAGGTGACTTCCTTGCCTCAGCATGAGCATATTCAGGACCTACTGTGTACACCTACAGTCATTTATCAAAATTTTAAGAGACCATTCTAATATGCCAAAAGATATGGAGAAACATTTGAAATACATTTAAGAAAAAAAGAATAGAAAGAAACATAAATCTGAAAACTGCCAAACCTTAACATCTGTCCCTCCAGTTGGCATAAACTCCTCATAAATATAGGATCCTTCACGCCTTACTCTTCTCACGTCTGGGTGAAACTCACTGGACCTATTTCCAACCTAAGATAATGTTATACCCAAAACAGAGACCAAGTTGATTAACTATAACTCGTAAAAGTGTGAGAGGAAGCACAAGAAATTATCAAAAGAGCATGTCATTGAAAAACAAGTGATGTCAAAGCTCGAGCTGTAAGAAGGCATAGAAAATTTTATATATTTATATTTACCACTAATTATATATGCTTTCGAAAGATTGTAATGCAATATAATTGTTGGAGATAGCATATGCACATCCCAACGAATGTAAACCTCCATTTAAAAATAAATGACAGAATAGGTTGATGTTTATTACAAAGATGACAACTAATAAAACCTCACCCCTGGGTTAGTTATTTCGACAGAAAAATAAACCAAAACAGTAGTCATAATTTGAACAAGTCTATTAGAAAAAGAACGTCTTCTATATTACACCCATATCATGTTAATGTTAGAATATTACACCCATGACCCACCTACCTAGGGAGAGTGCCTAAAGCTCACCTTCCTAAACAATTCCTTCATACCACCACCAGCTGAACTGGGATAATATATCATTATACTGTGGTTATCAGCTTCAAAAAGCACAAAAATAACAGTTATTATAACATATGAGAAATATATTTCCAATCATGAGTATGTATGTGTATAATTCAATAATGACTGCACAATTAAAGCATTTTGGAGATTATAACTTCCATTCATTTAGTATCTGATACAACAAGAAAATCATGTTCGAGATGACTTGCAATGGCGAAACCCACAAAATTGAAAGTACTTAAAATAAGTAAACACTAACACAGTATGCAAAAGAAATAACATGATGCAAATGGTTTCAACCGGCCTTTCATCACATTATCTAAGATTCTCATTACATTACCCTGTGTCCCAAAGTCATGACAAATAAATTAGCAAAAGAGCAAGGTAAAGGAATGTGAAATTTTCATTTTACCAACAACAAAAGTGTTTATTGTTCGGCTTAAGGAGAAAAATACACAGAATTCTAAATAAATTATAGAAATCATCTCCTTATAGTTCAGATTTGAGTACAAACACAAGGTTTCCCCCAAATAAGGAGCTTCTTCCTTCAAAACACCAAAAACGTCAGTATTGCTCAGAATCCAGTTCATCATGATCAGACAAAACACAGTAACATCAATCGACATTTTATCTAAGAAAAAGTAAACAATGAAATTGTTCAATTGTCCTACATTCAAACAAGACAGCAGGTTGTTGATATTTTCACAAAAGCACTTCCTAGGAAACGCTTTGAAGAAATCAGTTTCGAGTTCAGATTCTGTAATATATATATATATATATATATATATATATCACCCAACTTGACGGAGAGTGTAGAAAGGGGCTAATCCTATTGGAACTACCTAGGAATAGTTGTGCTATTTTAGGGTATTTATGCAGAGTAATTACTAATAAATAGCATCAGGTTTTCTCTTTTATTAGAAGCAGAAATTACTGATTATATAGGATTTCTCCAAGGATCACAGCTGGAAATTCAGCTATATTCAGTTAAATAGGACTATAATTCAACTTATTTTTGGAATGAGAATTAATACCATTATTTTAAACAAAGTTAAAATATAGGACGTAACCAGCAAAAACACTAGCGATATGTAAACAAAATATATGAACCATAGGCACCCTTCTATGTGGGAGTATAAGGTATAAGATTCACACAAATGCATGTAATATAAACACTGACAGTCTGGCTCATTATTTAATAAATTTAAAATATCAGGAATGCAATGTAACAAATGCATCAAAAGTTAAACATTTTCCATGAGCCTTGTATGTCCAGCACATATGTCTGAAAAGGAACAGCTGCATAGGGCTCATGTGCTGTACAAGTTTGGCATGTCATTAACGCACAAGGGTTTATTTATACATATTATCATGAAGAAAAAAGGATAAACTAGCTTATTTTTAATATCGTATTCATTTACCTATTATGTATTCTATTATTCCTGCCAAATATTCAATGACGACAGGTAGTTGAGTTCCATCATTTCAAGAAATGACATACAGATGCAATAACCAATTATAGAAGTTACTACTCGTGATTTGAAGATGTAATCCCTTTTATACTTCTTGCATACTGAAAAACGCAATGATGAACGATTATTTACATCAGACAACTTGTAAGCTATAGTGTGTCAGTGAATGCTATTCCCTATTGTCCACTAGAAATTTTGAATATCACATATTCAAAAACATGTTAGTTGATTTTTCATCTATATAAAGTCCATATTAAGCTGTGTAGTAATATTGAATTTTTTTTTCTGAATATTTTGTGTCTGCATTCCACAGGATAGGATCACTAAGAGTCCAAAAAAAACTGCCCAGTGATGTAGTTTCGATTCAATGGTGTAAGATTTTTAAATTGTATTTTGTTTTAGTAAAATTAACCTTTATTGATTGGGATTCACGCAGTTGAAATTTGCAGAGAACACTAACCCACTCCAAATATCAAGAGTCAACACTTGGGCTCCCTAATAAAAGAAAATGGGACAAAAATAACACGCCCGAAAATCTTTATCTTGATTAAACAAGCCAATGTAAATTACGTATATCAGTGACTCCCTGGTAAAAGAAAAAGGGACAAAAAGAACACCCTCCAAAATCATTATCATGAGAAAAGAAGCCAATGTACACTACATGTAACAGGGCTTCGCAGAAAAAAAATGGGACAAAATGAACATCCCCCAAATCCATGATAAAACAAGCCAATACAATGAATATATCATTCATCAGTGACTTTGGAAGAAAAAAAGAACAATGTAAGAGACGGAAGCAAAGTAATGAGTTTCACCCACACAAGAAATGCTTACCATCAACAGGCTTCTCCACAAATGGCTTAAAAAACCGCATGCCATGAACCTCAACAAAATCTTCTTCCTCATTAAAGTAATCCAGTTGTTGGTATGGGACTTCCCTAATTACAAGAGCATATCTTGGAACGGGGATTCCAAACATTTCAAGACGCTTGAAGCCCAAAATTGAACATTATTAAAAATAAATTATACATATATATATGTATAAAAGAATTAACATAGCATTTTGACTGTAATTGGTCATACATTCATAACTAACAACAATAAACAGAAATATGATCTTCACTAAGTTTAAATGTACATTCCAGGGGAAGAGGGGACGGCAAGACCAATATAACTTTAATGAGTGAATTTTTTTTTTCTTTTTCCTAATTCCTTCCTTAGCAACACTCGATCTAACACAAAATCAAAGTTCAGTTTTTTACTTCCTTGGCTTGGCTTCATGCTAAAAATCTACATCTAAATATCAGACGTTAAATAAACAATGAGAAAAATGTTAAGGCCTTCATTTGAAAAACAAAGCAGGCCATGAAGGAAAAGTCAATACAGCATGCGGAGCAGACTTATCAGCATGCAAAGCCAGATAGCACATTTGCAAGACTATTCAAAGCCAAAAGAATAAGGCTTCATCATACTTTAACATTACAAAGAATTTAGACCAAAACCTAACTGGAAAAACAAAAAGGAGATTGATTCATCCATGTACCTCATATACTTTCCTTCGGTCATGAAGAAGGTGCTGGGGTTCCAGTTCATTTACTAAGAAAGGCCTGCATCACAGTGCATGAGTATTTTTTAGACTAGTAAACCTTCTCATCCAAACATTGTAAGTAAAAATGTAACAAACCGAAGATTATCATTGTTAGAGAAGATAATCTTCCACTTGTCTAGTCCTTTTTTCAGCAGTTAAATTCGGTTAAACTTGGATAAAACTAGCTCTATGATAAGAACCTTGGAAGAACCGGAGACAAATGTTAGTTGGAGAGTCCAAAACCTATAAAATTCCTACACCAGAATCCATACTCCCACTGTGAGACTGGAGTCCTATACCTTTCATTTGGATCCTAAAATCCTATGACGCTCCATAGCCTAAGCACTCACAGGCTGGTTCTGCACTAGTCCTCTGACTAGTCCCAATCGAACACTACAATGCCAATATCAATTGTAGCTAAGGGGCATGGTGAAGAACACTAATCCAATTTATAAGAACCTTGAGAAAACCACACCACAAAATCTAGTTATTGTAGTTGGAGAGTTCAAGTCTAACAAACCCACACAAGAATCCCACACTTCCTAGTCTTAATTCCCATGCTTCGGAACTCAACCCTGATACTCTAACTGAAGGCTGTTAGCTGTTGTCGGTCAACTGTAGTCGTTCTTAGTTCAGATTCCAGAGATTAGGTTTTAATAACAGAATACTAGTTCAGATCTCTACGTATTTTCTCTAGCTTTCTCACCCTTTTTCTCATTATCTTGAAAAGCCTACAATTGTCAATTTTAAGAAACTATTATATGAGTGCATATGTTATACGACTGAAAAACAGAAAACAAAGCAACAGGCAATATATGCTGTAAATTTGAGCAATAGCCCACTGATTCTACAGTAAGACTAATTAAACAAGAATGATTCAGTGTGGTTAATTGAGATCTCTACCATATCCTTCTCCAGGAAAGAAAACGATTACATGATTTTAGATACAATATTGTAGGAACCTCCCATAGGAAAAAAGAGGTGAGAGTCAAACCGATTGTGGATCAATAATACACTGAAGATTTCAAAATCTTTCGAGAAGTTAGAGGCTAACTCCAGTGACGATCAGTTTCAAATATTCTTAAGATTAAGAAGCAACTTAAAAGTGGCAAGGGAATATTCTTCTTCAGTATCTCTCAGGATATTCTATAGCCTGACCTTTGCATTTTAGCATAGTTAGTTACAGCTGCCATTGTCAGACAGTTATAACAAACTCAGTGACTAAGTAGGGTTGTTAGTTGGTGACTCGTCGTCATTTTTGTACTTTCATCATTTTATCAATACTCTCGCTGACACACTCTATAATTGATTGAAAATTATTGAAAACTAAAAAATCAAGTTCATTAAATAGGAAGTGGGGCCTACCAAAATTTTTAAGTTCCGACAAATTTTAACCAATAATAGTGTGTTACTATTTATCTAATTACAATACATTCTCTCTGATTTCTCTCTCAATCTAATAGAAGTTTATACACAAGAACGACGAGTTTCTCACAACTGTACACTTCACATGTCTTAATCTGCATGCAAATTCAATAATATTACATTTTACACTCATACCAAACTTAGCTGAGAATTTCACGGTGAGTGGTGACGCCTAATTCTCAACACATCATTTGAAAAGACTGGCAGTCTGGCACAAAGGCCTTAGAGTTCCACTAGACTAAAAAGCCTCTTACAGGCTACAAAATACTGCAACACTACCATCATAAACAGGGTTCCTTGCACTAACAGTAATAAATCCCCTCCTAATTTCAGCATCAGAAATAGAAATTCCTTGAAATATCAGCGTCCAAAGAACCATAAAAAAATTTCATATCAAAAGTCATGCAAACTAAATACACCAGAAAATAGAGGTTTCTTTTCCCAGAAGATGATTGTCAATAAGCTAGCATATATCTATTGTCATGTTATATCTATACAAGAATTTGATCATCATGGATGTAGCTGTTCATGGGCCTATATGTAATTCAAGAACATTTTAGTGTTTTATAACCCAACTTTAACGATCGTATACTATCTTATACAGGCTGTCGAGTAACAAAACATAGGTAAAACATTCAAATCAATTAAAGTTGGTAAAGAAACAAGCTTACTTCCTTAAAGCAGCATATGCCTCTGCCTTTTCAAGGGGATATCCCGAGGAATAGAAAGCAATCAAACAATCACATATTGGCCAGCTGAAATAACACAATATTTAAACATTACTGAAACGGCATGGCTTTAAACATCCACAAGGTCAACAAAAATAAAACAGTTGAGCTACAACTTAAATGTGCCAAGCGCAAATACAATTAATGATGTCACGTCACCATGGAACTTTTAAGCAGTTGATATACATGCATGCTGTAAAGAAACGTTGGCAATGTTGCTTTTTGTTCCTTTCAAAATCAACAAAGTTTAAACACTTCAACAATCTAAAACTCAAGTAAAATTGCACACACAAATATAGTAGCAAAATAAGCTAAAAAATGTTCTCACAAACATACAATACGATATAATAAATGTTTTACTGATCACATCCTCAAAAAAATTCTAATATTTTCTCAAGGTGAAAACTAAAACTAAGGGAATGTTCAGTTTATTTTCCTTTTTATTTTTCGTTGATACCCTTATAATTAAAAAAATTTCACCTTGCTTTCATTCACAATTTCTGTCTGCACAACTGTTTCATTCCTATTCCCTAGGTTGGACGCATTATAATAAAAGAGTCGCCTGAATACGCGCGTGAATTTTTTTTTTCTCAAACAGGACCACAAAATATTGCTCTCCAAAATTTAGAGTTCAAACTAGGTTCCAGCTATACGAATAAGACTATCATACCTCTCTATTGGTTCTTCAAGGATCACCTTGTCTCCAAAATGTATGACCTACAAATAATACAAAATATCAACGAAGAAAAAAAAAATAAACAGAAAAAAATTGCAAAATAAATTGAAAACACAACTACCAACTCAGCCGTTTCTTTCACATAACAAAATAATATATAATTAATAGAAACCGGATAAATAGTGTAGCTGAGTATGTACTGAGTTTTGACAGTATACTATCGTCTAATCACAGACTATCAAGTTCGGATAAGTTCGTTGACGTTGGAAGTTAAGAATTATATATTGATCCATAATATAAAACATTTTACACTAACGTTGCAGAAATATTAAACTCATAAAAATACATTATAAACCTTGAGTAAGCAGTATATGTGCTGACATCGAATCATCACGCATCTCTCACATGATAGATGATTCGAGAACTTTTATAATTATAGTAAAAGTCTGTAAATACCAGCTGCAGTTTTTTATAGGTTGAAGATGTAAAGTTGAGAAAAGAAATTAAACTCTTAAGATATAACCGTTTCGTATTATTCACTCACATGGTTTACATTAGCATTAAGAAAGAAATGGAATAATCCAAACTCTGTTATTTCTAGCTGATTCAACAACAAACCACAGCATCTAATACAAAAAAAAAAAAAAAAAAAACAGAACGCTGCAAACGCAAACTCGTTCACCTACCTCGAATTCACCAAACGCTTGCAGCCTATCAAAAATCTGTTCCATAGGCGCGGAGAAGACCTACAAAATCCAATCTAGCAATGAGGACCGAAAAACAGAGGCAGGAATCGCGCGCATTCTTCCAGGTTCAAACTAGCTGCGAAATCCGAAACTATGCTACCAAAACGCAAAACAAAAGACGAAGAAACGAGATTGATTGATTAAGTGTAATGATAGAGAGAACCTCGGAGTGACATTTCACCTTCTTTTCCATCACGCAGACGCCGATCTTGACCTTCTCCATCTCTGCTACCGATTCAACCTCGCTTGCGTCTTCGAAACCAATGACGATAAATTATCAACGAAACGGTGTCGTCGAACCGGAATCCCTGCGCATTCCGCGAGAGAAAATGCGTGACCGAGAAAAATGGCGGAAACAGCGACTTGGAAAATATATGAATAACGTACTGAATGAAAATTTGTTCAAACAGAGGAAAACTGAGTCTGAAAGGAAGCACAAATAAGAAAGAAAAAAGAAAAAAAACTGAGAGAGAGAGAGAAAGGAACGTTAAAAAGAATGGTGGGAGCACTGTGTAACAGCCACTGGCACGTTGGTTTAACTGTGGCGAATCAAATTCCTTTAGACAAGGAATGTTTTACGAAGACTGAATAAAAAATTAGTAAATTAGAATTTCTTTATTCAAATTATAATTAAATAAAATATTCAGAATTTTTTTTCAAATATTTAATAATAATATCTTTTATTAACTGTAATATGTCAGTGTTATTATTAAGAAGTTGGATGTGTCCACATTTCGTTTGTAATAAGTAAGAAAAACACGTCAGTGTTGGCATGTAAGTCCACATTTCTTTTATGATGAGTAGCAAAACACGTGGCAATGTCCCTTATGTCCTCAATTTTATTATAATATTTTATTTTATTAATTTAAAATTTAATTGTTATGTATATTATTGTGAACAACATTTTATTCGAAGAATATAGTAAATTTAGATTACTATTGTGGGAAGTTAAAAATGTGTGAGTCTTGTTGGTTTGTTATGGGAATGGGCATTTTGGGATGCTGGAATATGCAATGGAGAAGAGGTGCTGAACCTTTTGCAGGAAATAGACCTGAGAAAAGATGGTTAGAAAAAGGTGCATAAAACAAGTTGTTGAATTGGCTTTTGGGATTTTCTGATACCAAAGCATCAAAGTGAACCCTATTTTTAAGTTTTCCCTAAAGCTGCTTTCTCAGTCACTATTCTAGACTCAAACTCCTCATTACAACAATTTTTTTTTTTTTTGTTAAAATTCTGGTTGTATATTATAGACTAATTTTTCGAGATAGAAATTTATTTAAATAAACTACTATTAACAGATAAAATAAAATTATAGAGAGATTAAATGACACTTATGTAAATTTTTTAAAAAAATGGTTAGTAATGTACTATTTTACATTAAAAACAAGACTATGTGCTTTTCTTTTTTTTCTTTTTATCTATTATTTAAGCTTTTCATGCACTTCCTTTCTCTCGTGTAGACACTTTTTGTTTGTTAATATATAAATGGAAGAGATTCCTTTTTTCCTCCCTGTAATATTAGTTTGTGTATCTTTAAATCAATGTTTTGGTATTTTGTGTTTTTCTTAAAATCGATAGGTATAGCATTTATGGATATATATAAAAATTGAAAACACAATTTTTATCCAAGATAAAACATTAATAAACAGATAATTTCAAACCCAATTTGGTTTGAACTTCTCAGGTGATAAATCTATAATTCTTAGATTCTGTGAAAAGTGTAATTTGAGTTGGTGAGTGTGGTTGGATAGAAAGTTTTGTAATTGTATGTAAATATTGTGCATTTGAATTGTTTTTAATTTAAATTATTTTATTTTTAAATATTTTGTTTAATTTTAGTTTATTGAATTTTACTTTTTATTTTAATTATTATCAAATATAAAATGTGTTTTAATATTTAATAAATCAAAAGGCATCAGTTGAAGAATTTGTTTAGTTTTTTTTTTTTTTTTTTTTTTTTTTGTCAAGACTTTTATATCTGATAAAGATTTTTTAGTAAAATCAGCTTAAATTATTTTTAATTATTGTTTGTTGTGATTATTTCAGTTTACTGTTTTTAAGATTGTCTGATTGGAGTTATTTTATTAATGATTTTTTTAACTAGTGCTGTCTGAATTGGCAAAAAAAATTATAGTTGAAAGTTTAGTCATACAACATTAGAAAAAATCATAATAGATTTTGAAAACAAAAATAGCATATTTGATTGAAAAACCATGTTCATAACATTATTTGGAAATTAATCTCATCAATATTGGTTGACAAGTTTTTTACTAATGTGATAGGATAAAATAACTCTAACGAAAAAAAAAAATCTTTAATCATGTGAACAAAAATTAATATAAATGTTGAGTAATCCAACCTGAATGAATATTATCTATCCTAATTTTTTATAGCGAATTTTTAACTGGAAATGGATATAGATGTAGATATAAGTAATATTTAATTTTTTAAATTAGATATAGGAATATAAATAAAAATTTATCTTATTCTCTATTATCGTCATTATATAATTCTTTTTATTCTGTCTTAATTATATTACTCAATTTGTTCAAAACTTATAAAGTCCACTTGGAATTATGTACTGTGATTTATTATAATGTTGAGATAAGAAATAATGATTTATAGTTATTATGAGAATTTAATGATTATAATGTAATAAATAAGATAAAATGTGAGAACTTGTGTGTTTCTAGCTTGTTTGAACCGAGATATCTAAATTATTGATAATATCTTTTAAAAATTTATAGTTTATCTATTTTTTGTTTATGGTTGTTTTTATTTTAATTTGTGATGATGTACTTTTTTACATGGAAACAAATCTTACAAGTAGTAGAGCTTTTTAGTGAACTACTAAAGTACTTTTTATTTATTTTAAAAATATATATATATATATATTAAATCTTTTTGTAAACGAATATTTTTAAAATACTACTATAAATTATGTTTATATATATATATATATATATATATATATATATATATATTATAGAATTTATGTGTGATATAGTTATTATTATATAAAAATATTATAGCCTTTATATTGTATTGTATATTTCTTCTTATCTAACATTATTTTTTTAAAAAATTGAGAATAAACTTTTTCTATATAGATATTGTTGACCTGTCATGAGTTAAAGAGGATATTATTAATATAAAAGGAGTATTAAAAATAATCTATGTATCCATGAAAATAAGAATTTCTTAACATTGTCTAATCTAAAAGAGAATCAAATATTTTTTATTAGAGAAAGTCTTAGAACAAATATACAATTTTGTTATCAAAATTAGTTATTTTCAAAAAAAAAAATGAAGCAATAAATAGAACAGGTTATCATGAGACAGTGGACGAAGAAATTCTGTTTGAACTAGTTTATCAAGAGATAAAAAATATTTAATAATATTTATGATCATAAAAGCACTTAAGTGTGTCTATGATCTTGAGGAAACTTATGTCTAACCTTGAATTGATAATTTTGTGGCTAGGCTAAAAAGTATATATAAAAAAAAAAAAAAAAAAAAAAAAAAAAAGACTAGTTGAAGACATTGAAAACAATCGAAATAATGGTTGTTTAATAAAAAATAATCCTAATTAATTTAACAAAGAAGAATTATGTCATGCCTAAGCAAAACAGTGAAGAATTATGTTTACTGAAATATGTTTGGTGTACTTCCCCCAAAATAAAGCGTTGACTTGCGAGAATGAAAAACACAACCAACTTCTGAATATTTAAATATTATTTAATATTTATTTATTTATTAATTAGAGTACTCTATAAAAAAAGTAAACTTTAACAGATTTAACTTTCTTATCAAATGAAGGCAATTAAAAAGTAAAATAATTTAAATTAAAAATAATTCGAAATTAATATATGTTAACTTTGCTTAAAATTGTAAAACACATTGTTGAGGCATTTTAAAGAATCTCACATGCAATGCTGATTTATGCAAGTACTGACTTAAACAAACCAACACACATACAGAACTCTAGTTTCACCCTTTTAATTATTATAGAATCAAATTGAAGTTTCACCATTTTAAGACATGCTTTTTAATACAAACCTTTGTTATATGAATGATCAAATTTTAATTAAAGAACAGTACAATGAGTGGATACTGCATTTATGTTTTCTCCTTTGGTATGATTTAGATTGTTGAAAGTATATTTTTTGTTTGCTAGAAGAATCTAATTTTTCAAGAACTTTTGGTATCAAATCCCATCCACTAAACTATGCTTAAGCTAAAAAAGGAAGATGCAGTACTTGTCCTAATTGACTCCCAAAAGAGAAAGGCCAAGTTGCCAACAAAAGCATGCAATTTTGCAGATTTGCATTTACTTTAAACCTACACAAGATCCAAGTGCTAATCTACCAATAGTGCTTCCAGCAATATATCCTCCTGACCAAGCATTCTGCATAGAGAACAAAGGAAAATGGATGAAGAAGCTGAGTGTTGACTCTTGAGTATACCATCAACCATCAATCAATTGGTCATAAAGTTGTTCTCCTTTTCCTTTTTATACCAAAGTGAATGATTCCATGGTTCTAAGGTAAACTGGACCCTCAAATTATGCTAAATTATAATGCTGTATACACATACTGAAGCATATGTGTTTATTATTAAAAACAATACAATATTTCCTTTAGCTAAATTAAAATTTTGAGCTCCAGATTCTACAAAATTGATAATTTTGGTTCAGTCCTTAATTTTGTTTATTTCTTTTATTAGTATATTAAACTATTTCTTAATCATATGTCTAGAATTCAATTAAACTAGAATAAAAAAAAGAAAAATGTAAAATTGTGACCTTTTTACATTTGAAAACTGAAGTCACAGAAAAAAAAATAAGACCAAAATAACAGATCAATTTAAAAAAAAAAAAAAAACTAAAATTGTATTTTAACCTAGTTATTTCTGTCCATTATTTTCCTATAAAAGAAAAAAGAAACATAAAATTTCATTTAAGTGCCAATAAGACTTTCTTAGTATTGTTTACCAAGCTTTTTTTTAGACTTTTTCTCCTCAAGAAAAAGTCAAGCCAAACATAATTTTGGAAAAGCTATTCAAAATAAAAAATATTTTTTTAATATAGCAAAACCTTTCCCTCCCCCCACCAAAAATAAAGTTTTTAAAGAAACTAATAGAGACATTGCACTAGAAATAACCATCAATTTCATGAGATACTTTACTACTAGCTACCATGACACCATAGGTTGATGGATTTTCCTTTTATACTGTATAGTACATAGTATATACTTGGAATAACCACAGGGCTTATGCTATTTGTTTAAGCAATACGTATACGTCAAATATGGGGGCAACATAAAAGCACAAGAATATCCAATGACAACTGAAGTTGAAGAGAAATTTCAGCAAGAATATACCTCAAAGACAAAAAATGTGTTATTCATGGTGGTAAGAATTGAACAATTCAACATGTATGAATACAAGACTTTATTATTAATAACTTAGGAAACTGGAATTGCTGGATGTCAATTAAGCCTTCATTACTATAGTCACATCATGTATTTATTTACCTGGAAATTGAAACCACCAGTTACCCCATCAACATTCAGTATCTGAAAAATAAACATTTTTAGAATGTTTAGAATGTGATACACATGCAACAATTTATAGTTTTTATTGGAGTGCAGAGAAAAATGTGTTCCCCTATGACATTTTAATACACTTCCATATAATTTCCAATAAAAACTTTCTCCTTTTAATTTCTTAACTAGTACCTAAGGGCATAGGTTAGCAAGACTCTAATCATTCTGATATGTGATAAATGATGTACAAAAGAGATAGACACAAACAACTGCAGCATGAATTGTTGTACATATAACATTTCTCACTTCTTCAAAAATTGAAATAAAAGACAATTTTTAAGTTTGATTTGATATACCTCTCCAGCAAAGAATAGACGTGAGCAAACTTTGCTCTCCATTGTATTAAGCGAAATCTAAGAAAAAATTAAAGAAATATTCAGTTAAAATAATGTTTCTAATTAATGGAAGGAGGAAGGAGGAAAAAGTGAAGAAAGAGAACCTCTGACAAGGGAACACCACCAGCAGTAACAAATTCATCCTTAAATTGACCCTTTGATAGGACAGAAGAAATGTTAAATAAAGAATTTATGAACAAAATTAAGTAACATTAAAGAAAGGATAAGAAACCTTACCTTGCCTGTCACTTCAAATATGCAGTTCTTTAACACAGAACCTATGGACATCAATGAACTATTTGAGATAGAAGCCCACAACACATCTCCACTTAAACCCTACATATAGACATTATTTATATAATTTGTCAAGATTTTTCAGTTACAACTCTATATTAATAAAAAGAGAAAAATGAAATTTTGCAACCTATATTTTCAGCCAACTAGATTTTAATCTCTGCACTTTCAAATTAATGGATATAGTCCTCCAATTCTAGAAAATAAGTGAATTTAGTTCCTCTATCAAATTCTTGGCAGCAAAACACTATTATCAGATGCTATGTTTAAGCATGAAGAGGGAGTAAATTCATATATTTGCAGGACTAAGTTCTTCAATTTAAAAGTAGTGACCAATACCAAGCTTAATGAAAGTAAAGGGATTGCTATGAAACCTGTCGTTCCAGCACATAGCTCCAAAATCTTTTTGTTATGCCAAATTCAGGAGGACAGGAATTAAGTAGCTTTTGTTTCTGCAAAGGCATAAGCAAAACAACTTAGTGGAACCAATTTGAACACAAGTGGTTGCAATTTCAAGATGGTCGAAATTTACATGGAAATAGTCTTTGATCAAGCTGCTTACATTGAATTAATGCAAGTTCCTAAACTCAATTAAAAGAAAATTTGAAGAAAGAAGAAAACTATAGCATGATTGTGGCTGTCTTGATACAACTTTATACTGAATCAACAATATTAGATAGAGTGCATCTACACATGCAGAAACCCATTTTGCAGACTCATATTAGACATTCCAGTTTCCAATTATGAAGCCAAACCAATTTTTTCTTATCCTTAACCATGCAAGTTCCATAAAATGTTGAGAAAGATAAATGGATTTAAGCTAGAAACATTAACATACTAAGAAAAGATCCCATTAACAAAACCACTTAATCACCTTCCACGTCCAAATTAATTCAATGGAATATAGGTTTGTAGAATTTTGCAGAGAGCACAAGGAGCCATAGTTTACCGGATATTGAAGCTTGTGATGGGAAAGAATTGACTTCAAACTTTCCACATGCAGGTCAGGGACAAAATCCACAAAAAGTTTGCCTGCATCCAAATTATAACAATATCTGTAATAGGAAAATGGAAATGTTGGAACACTGCAGAATAGAAAAGAATTTGCTAGAGTGAAAATGATTTACAAATCCTACCAAAAGTTACAAACATTAGAAAATATTAAACAGAATGATTTGTAAATGAATTGAAATCCTAAACTATTATCTCAACAAGTTTCATACAGGAATTGATTTCAATTTTCTAAAAATTTCCAAACTCAGCATATCAGGAAAGATTTTCCCTACCTTTGTAACTTGAACTGAACAGAAAACGGGCACCCCAAGCAGATAACCGAAGAATAACAGGTCCACTGAGCCCCCAGTGTGTAACTAACATGGGACCAACCTAAAATTTGAAAATATCATGTACCTATGTTTTTCACTTTTTAATCTGTGGTAATAACAGCACCGGGGTAAACTAGTTTTGATCTGTGGTATCAACAAAGCATACCTGTGTTAGCTTAGGTATATTCCTTTGGACACTATCCAATTTTAGCCTCACTTTAACTTTAGGGAATGTAACCTGACAGTTAAGGAAACCAAATATAAAGGAGTAGAAAAGAAGCTTAATTTATGCAGAAACAACAACTCTATAAGTACTAATCATGAATAATGAGTTTGAATTCCCTACTTGATACATATAACATGATGACCAAATGAAGATTGCACTGTGTAAATGAACAGAATGTAAATGACTCCATGTAGTGATCAAATTGAAGCCAAAACCGTGAATGGTGAAGTACTAAGCAAGGAACCAGAACTTCACGTTTCTTAATCTCATACAGAAAGAACTTCACAAATTGATACTTTACCCCAGACAACTCCCGCAAACGCAAATCTTCTATTTTGAAAGTAAACAAGCTTGGCACTGGATCTACAATTGAATGACCAAGCTGAGATGCAAGAGTATAACCCTAAGACAGAAAGAAACTGGTTTAAAAAAATATGACATGATTAATGCCTCTTAATTCAAATAAATCAATTATCCACCACAACCTGACGACTACTACCGCTAGCAATCAATAGATAATCAGCTTGAACTCGTTCAGCATGAACAGATGTGTGCTGCTGAATCTCGAGAAGGAATTTGCCAGTAGATAAAACAGATATTGCTGCTACAGTTTTTCTTGTCTGCAGAGAAACTATTTGAGAAGACATATTTCAGCATTGACAAATTGAATGTAACTCATGGAAATCTTGAAATCAAGTGAGTGTAAAACACAAACAGAAGAAGTGGATGCGTATAATTTCTATTAGAAAAAACTCAAGTTCCATATTGACTGAAGATATAAACCTTACTGTAAAAGCCAGTTTTTAAGAGTTGAGTTAGACCAAAAACTACTTTGTAAGATGATATCGAAGCTTATTCTAGATCCATTAAAAGGATACTCACAACGTTACACCCATATCAAGCCCAATAGTGCTAGATCTGAAAGTGTATTGGAAAAAATCCAAGTCTCATCTAACATTTCATATATAATGTGTGTGTGCTTAAGACAATGAATAACTGTTATACCCATGTGGGATGAACTGGAAGCTATTAATCCTCAGATTAAAATCTCTGCCTATACTACTATAACCATATAGTAACATTTTGGCTTATGAACATTTAACTAATCTTCAAATTCAGAGAAAACTAAAAGACGAAAAGGCATGAATTATCAACTATAAAAATGTTTTAACTGGATTCAGGATTTTACTTCAGAGGAAGAGTCAAACTGTGTAAGTGACAGAAGGGGGTTAATGGACATATAGGATAAATGAAAACTCAGTTGTTTTTGAATATACAATGTTTCATCAACCCAATCAAACATTACATAAACAGCCAAAATCAAAACATACTAGGACAACATACCTCCCCTTTGCTTCACTTCGGACATGAGACAATCAATTATAGAAGAAGAGCTGTTGCTGACTGGAAACACCCTGCCATCATCCTCAACCTAAGAGCAGTTAATCATGAATCAGAATGTACACTTGAAAGTTGAAACAGAAACAAGTAATGAGGGGTTTTCCACAGGACAACCTTCAGCTCCACTCCATGAGAGGCAAACCAGGACATTGTATCCACCGGACCATGTATATTAAAAAAAGATCCTCTCAGTTCCTTGTGACCTCTGGGATAGTTTTCTGCCAAAATCTACAAACTAATCATATTCAAAACATTTAAGCTTCCATCATGGTAATCCAATAAAGTAATTAGATGCAAGACGCAACAAGACTAATATCCAAAACTGACAATTTATTAATTCCTCAGAGGAAAGAAATGCAGTTAACAGACTATGCCACAAGAAAACATATATGTTTTTAACTTCACAAGGAGAGCAGGACTACCATATTGTCAACACAATGGCCATTAGTCACATTGCACCGTCCTCCTCCAGAAACTTTCACCTGCAGACACTACCAATGAGAAGAACAATATTGAACAGAAATTGAATTGCATGATGGCACTATGACACAAACCTTAGAGAGAGGCTTTCCCTTCTCAATAACTACGACACTAAGATGGGGTGCCACAGTCTTAGCATGAATTGATCCATAGACCCCAGCTGCTCCACCCCCAACAACCACCAACAGCTCCTCCTTTGACTTCACGGCAAAGCAGACAGAGTTGGAGTCATAATCACATTAACTGGCGCTCAAAAGCGTAGTTGATTACAACAAAGACAAAACTTCATACAGTATCATAAACACATCAAGAATAATTATATTTGGATACCTCAACAGATCAAACACTTGCCATTTTTCTCAACTTTTTTCTTCTCATCACATCATATTACCAATCTTATCTTACACTATCCTCTACCATTTCTCTTTCACTCTCAATTACCTACTTGTGTATGAGTGTCCATGCATCACTTTTCATGCTTCTATATTTTATATTGTTAAACACTCACAATTCTTTCTCTATTTCTTTCTTCTAATCATGTCATATCATCAGTCACGTCTTACCCTATTTGCTGTTCTGTCTCCTTCTCTCACAAAGTCTCTTAGTATACGGGCATCCATTTTCACACTTCTGTACTTCATATCGTTTAACACTCGTCATTTGTTCTCTATTTCTTTATTATCACATCATATCTACATTATTCTCTCTTCCATCTCATACTCTCTCTTCGTGTCTACTACCATCATATGGTGTTTATGTATCATTTTTCATGCTTCTATACTTTTATAATCTCATTTCTCACAGTTCATCAATCGAAATAAGATTGGAAACCATCAATAAAATCATTTATAGCACCGTTCCAAGTTGTCTTTTGAAAACAAGGGGAAAACATCATTTGGGTCTGACAGGGTATAATTTCGCAACCTTGGTATCTGTAGATAAGAAAAACTTTACAAACGAATCTTGAAAGTATACTGTCAATTACTTCAGCCAAAATTTAAAAACTTGTGTGACTAAAAGCGATAACATTTACATTTATTCAAAGATTAAAATGACAAAAATTAGAGACATGTTCGACGTCCCATGAACTTGTTTTTTTCAGTTCACACTACAGGAGACCAAAATAATGTTTTGTTTCCTCAAAAAACTGGAACTTTGGATTAAAATGAAAAAGGGTACCTACCTTCGTAGCATGGCAAATGGCATGGGTAGTGCAACTCCTTTCCCTTAGTCTGGTACGCTTGTAGTGAAAGGTAGGAAGTACTGAGGAGAAGCCGAGAGAGAAGACAGAGTTGCTACCTTGTCCAGAACGTGCGAAGCATCTCATTGCCATGATATGCAGAGTCTAACACATCGGAAATGCTCTTCAAGCTGTGTGAATCCTCTTTATGTGATGTGCTCACACAGCTATCAAATTTTGGGTCCCTTTGTTCGAAAGTTTGCAACTTTTTTATGTCTTGTTTTTGGATAGACAAAATCCTATGTTTTTGGATAGACAATCCTATGTTTACTCTATATAATTATGACAAAAGAAATCTAGTTTACATTTTTTTCTTTATAATACTAACATTTCTTCCAATTTTCAAATATTTTTTTTTTTTGACTTTTGTTAATAATATTGTTAGTAAAATCCTAATATTTATTTCTCTTCTACTTTTAATAAATAACATTACTTTTGTATGTTTTTAATGAAATGATTTTGTTAATTTTTTTAAACATTTTTATCTTTTAAATGATTCACTGTAATACTTTTCCTTTCCAAATTGAGTTAATACTGTTCATTTAAAACAATTCTCATTCGACCTTTTACTAATTCAAAAGCATGAAATTTATCTGATTAAATCCACTAACATAAAAATTATGAAACTCAACTAACATTCAAATAAATAAAAAAATCATAAACATGACGAAAATTAGCAATAAAAAATTATAGTATCAAATATGAGTAGAAAATGTGGTGTGAAATGCAACAAAATGCCTTCAAGATCATCAACCTGTCAAAAAAGATAAATTAGATCCTAAGCCGACCTATTTTCATTTGCTTTCATAATGATAAAGCAATTGCTTTTTGTACTACCACATTTGTTTCCTACCCCATCAGGATATGTGAATAAATATTTATAGTCTTGTTAACCAAGACAAAAGAGATTAGAATATTGTGAAAAAAGATTGGGTTGTGGGGATGTAAAATTTCTTAAGGAAAATATTTTCCGTAAGAGATTTTTGTATTATAGAAAATGTTTTTTATAAAAGAGTTTTGTATTATGAAAAATATTTTTCGTAAGAGGTTTTTGTATTATGAAAAATGTTTTTCGTAAGAAATTTTTGTATTATAGAAAACGTTTTCTGTAAGAAGGTTTTGTATTATTGAAATCCTCTCTTACGGAAAACTTTCTTCATAAATTACTTTTTCACTTTCATCCCTACTACGAAAATACTTTTTTGTAAGTATTTTTCCCATCCTTGCACCACTACGGAAATAGTTTTCCGTAAGACGATTTCCCACCCCCGAAGCCTTCTACAGATTTCGTTTTCCATAACAAAATCCCTTCCAACCTATTTTGACAATCTCTCTGCATCCTTAGAACAAGCATTAAAACATCCAAACATAAACCTATTTACCTCAAAATGCTGTCAAACAACCTTCTCTTCCACCACCCGCCACCACTAACATTCACCACCACCACCACCATTACAAAAAATGCAGCTACAATAATTTCACCTTGTCCATTTCTGACAAAAACAATTGTGATATATTATATAACCGATAAAATACAAGAAACAATTGGAAGTGTAAGAAGCAATTGTCTAATGATAAACGTGTTTATTTACCATACTTATCCTTTACTTACATTTAAGGTGACAATTGCTTCCTGCACCCATCAATTACTCCTTACACTTTATAAATGAAGAAAAAAGGATAGAAGGCATTTTGTCATTTGCATCTCATTTTGTTGTTGCGTTTTGACTGCTTGACTGCAGTGAAAAAAGATTTGGATTAAATTTAAATGAGAAAACTTTGTTTTGATTAAGAAGTGTTTTTATTTTTCATGTTTAGAATATTGAATTATGGAAATCACAGTCCGAAGTGAGATGTTTAGAATATATTTAAAGGAAACAGTTTTCGAAAATATATTTCGAAATTTATTTCTTAAAACATATTCCAACAATATATTCTAGAATCTATTTCGTAAGACATGTCTCGAAATTTTTTTTTTCGGAATAATGATTCCGAAACACGTCGTACACTTCCTAAAACTAAGAAGGATAGAACTGTCATTTTGAAAATTTGATGCGATACAGAAGGCAATTAATTGGGTGCAAGAAGCAATTGCCGATTAAGGTTTATAAATTAGGTTGTAACAATGAATCACATTTGAAAAAGTATAAGTTCACTGTTTACCAAAATTTGTTAAACCAACAATAATTACAATAAAATTAATCTTTGGAAGAAACGTGTTACTAGATAAATAAATTTAAGACATTTTTATATATGTAACACAAAGATAGAAAAATAAATATATTAATTTTTTTGAAAAAAGTAAATTAAATTAAAGATATTAAAAGGAGATTAAAAAAATTAGAACAATGAAAGAAAAGGTTATTAAACAAGTTAACAGTTTTCTTAATAATTAATCTTTTCGAAATATAAAATAATTGACGTGAAAATGGAGAAAAGAAAAAAAAAATAGAGAAAGCAACATTAAAACAAAGAAGGGTCCCACAGTAGCCTTAACCGTTTAGCGAGGAGCACGGAAACACAGTGAGAATAGAAAGAAACTAACACACGTCGAAGCAACAAAAAAGGATTCAGAATTTTTGCATCGAATGAGCATTTTCATTTTCGTTTTCGTTTTGGTTTTGGAATTTGATCAACAGAAAATCGATCTGAATGGAGATATCGGAAGCGATGGACGCTCTGCGACAAAGAGCGACGTTCGTGAAGGAGTCACTTCACAAGAGCCAGACCATCACCGATAACATGGTCTCCATTCTCGGTTCCTTCGATCATCGTCTCTCCGCACTCGAAACCGCCATGCGTCCAACTCAGGTACGCGCTCGTGTGTCACTTTCAATGCCAGAAACTATGAATCACGTGAATCACACACTTCCGATTATAGCAATAAAATGCGTTTAAATTAAGAGGTGTATTTGTTAAATTTCTCATTGTTAAGTGATGCAAGGAATGTTTTAAATTCTCATTGTAGAAGTTCGTTTATGAGGATACAATTTTTCTGGAGAAATTTTCTGGCAGGAGATACAAATCTGACTTTATGGATTTAAAATACGAAATTTGTTAAAAAAATAATCATATTTTTTGCTTGACTGAATTAAAAATTTATTTTATTATTGTAAATGCAGCTGAGCCATGACAGGAAAAAAAAAATAAAAAAATCTTACTACATATGCCATCTCGTGTGTGACATGAAAACAGCTAATGACAATTTTTGTTCAATCATTTCATATAGAATAAATTAAAAATTTTAGTAAAAGAATACATCAATATTTAACTTTTTTTTATCAAATTTATATAGACTAGTGAAAATAGTTACTAAATAAAAGCACAACATTTTTTTAAAAAAATTATGATCATGTTGATAAAATTATACAAAAAAAAAATTACACAATAGCTAAAAAAATTGTATTATAGATCTTTTAAACGATATTTTTAGGATAACTATACTATTTTTAGGATAATTTTAGCGATAAAATAGAATTGAATCGTGATTTCTATGAAAAATTTATCGGATTGAGAAATTGTGTTTTTAGTCTCTGAAATTAAGGATAATTATGATTTTGTATCCCTTAAAATTTAAAAGAATTTATTTTGATTTCTCAAAATTTTTAAAAATATAATTTTAATTTTTAAACACTAAATTTAAAAGATTAAAATTGTTTTTTTTTTAAATTTAGCTTTTAAATACTGAAATCATATTTTAGTAATTGAAGGATTAAAATATTTTTTAAAAAAATTTAAGGGAAAAATTATCTATCTCAAATTTAAAGACTTATGTTATTTTACCATCTTCTCCCATTTTTAGAGTTTATGTGGTGTTTTACTTAACTAGATTGTTATTTTAATTTTCTTTTTCGGTTCATATGCTGTGCCAGATAAAAACGCATTCAATTCGTAGTGCACATGATAATATTGATAAGACTCTAAAAGCAGCAGAGGGGATTTTGACGCAATTCGACCAGACACGAATGGTGAGTCTTTGTTTTTTTTATCTTGATTTTCAATTAATTTTCGTCTTACCACATATATAATTTCTTGATTTGAAGTGTCAAATTTGACAAAATAAAAAATAAAAAGGAAATAATTCCAATTAAGGTAATTTTTTACGAGCTTGTACAAAGTCAAATTTGATAATTATAAGCACTAACTTTCATTTTGATTCCATTACCACCCTTTGTGTTTTGTTAAACTAAAGTCTGATTCTTAACTTTAGATTTTTTTTTTGTCACAATTTGGTCTTCTTTAAATTATACTTTTATTACTAAAATCACATGTCCTTTTGGATTGTGTACAAGTATAATTATTATATTATGATTTTTCAATTAAATTAAGTTAGTAGTGATTAATAATGTTTTTTCATTATTTCCATCCAAATTTAATTGTTAGGCGGAGGCTAAAATACTTCGAGGGCCACACGAGGATCTAGAAAGTTATTTAGGAGCAATTGATCAGTTGAGGGCAAATGTTCGTTTCTTTACTAGTAAAAAGAGCTTCAAATGTAGCGAGACTGTCATCAACCATGCTAATAGCTTGCTTGCCAAAGCTATCTCCAAGTTAGAAGAGGAATTCAAACATCTTTTGACAAATTATAGGTTGGTCTTCTCAAATTTGAATTTCTTTTTCTTATCAATACACCTGTGTATATGTTTATATTATATCTCACTCTTGCCTTTTTATTTTCATTCCTTCTTAGCACAAACTTGTAGTCCATGAGAACAAAAGTTTTTAACTATAGTTAAAAATAACTTATAGCAATAATTTTGAAATTGTTTTCTTTTAAAATCTTTTCCATAATTACCAAAACTCCTGTGTACTTGTATTTGCGTTATTAAAAGTAGTATTCAACGTATTTGCGTTATTAAAAGTAGTATTCAACGTATTTGCGTTATTAAAAGTAGTATTCAACTTCTTCGTTAAGTATTTTCCTTGAATTTTATCTCAGTTAAGATGCTTTTTTTTTTTTGGACTCTAAAGTAAAATAAGTCTATCATTATAATTTTTTTTTTATAAAATTAGCTTTTTATTTCAGTAAACCTGTGGAACCTGATCGCCTTTTTGAGTGCCTACCAAACTCTCTAAGGCCCTCAAATTCTGGGAAGCAAGGTGAGGGTGGAGGAAAAAACCATTCTGGAAAACAAAGTTCAGAAGCTGTCACTTTCGCACTTCCAACTCTCATTCCACCTAGAGTCATACCTTTGCTACATGATTTAGCACAACAAATGGTTCAAGCTGGTCATCAACAACAACTTTTTCGAATCTACAGGTAATCTTTTTTTTTTTTTTTCCTTTCCATATAATCAAATGGCCAAGTAGTTACATGCATATGTGTCTAAAACTATAAATATACTTGAATTTCTTTTTGTCAAATTTGGTTTATGATCTACGTTCCAAATTTTAGAGATACCAGAGCTACAGTCCTGGAACAAAGTCTTAGGAAGTTAGGTGTCGAAAGGTTGAGTAAGGATGATGTTCAAAAAATGCAATGGGAGGTTTTGGAGGCAAAGATTGGGAATTGGATTCATTACATGAGGATTGCTGTAAGATGAATTCAATTTGTTTTCTACTTGTTTTGCTCTTTGCATTTTTTCTAACTTTTCTTGAATAGATCAAATTGCTGATTTCGGGAGAGAAGAAAATTTGTGATCAAATATTTGATGGTGTGGACTCTCTGAAATCTCAATGTTTTGCTGAAGTCACTGCTAGTAGTGTGGCTATGCTTCTTAGTTTCGGAGAGGCTATTGCAAAAAGCAAGAGGTCACCTGAGAAATTATTTGTTCTTCTAGACATGTATGAGATCATGAGAGAGCTTCAACCAGAGGTATTATAAAGTTTATATCTCAATACTTGTTTATGCTAGAATTATACACATCAATTATAGTTTGTATTTAAAATAACTTTTATTATAAGGAGCTTGATATAGTATTTAGGTTCTCTAAATCATCCTTTTCTAAGAAGAAAATTGGAACACTCTTAAATTATTTTGAAGTTGTGATTTTTCAATTCAATTTGAAGATTTTTTGTTTGAAAGATAGCATGTCATCCTAATTGATTAGTTAAAAAATTTCTTAACTAACCTGTCAGAAAATTGTAGAGAAAAAAGTAAGTGGAAAAACTACATAATGCATGATAAGGAAATAAAATATGTTAAGGTTGAAAGAGAGACAAATGTTCTTATAAAACTATAATGATATTCCTTTAATAAAGATCCTTAAATAAGAAAATAAATTTAAATAGAAAAAAATCCAAAAGGATCAGTTAAAGATGCTTTAAAATATTCTAATGAAGCTTGCTAAGCTTTAACGTGTTACAATAAAACAATTCATTCTCTACAATTAAAAATTAAAAAAAAATATATAAGAATCTATATAAAGTTGGGTCGGTGCATCTGGGACAAAGTCAGTCTGGTAGATTTAGAACAAAGGTAGTGCATATATTAAAAAGTTGGGGTACTGGATCTGGACAAAATTTGGAGCCGCCGCATCTACCAAATACCTAAAAAATGGAAGTGAATCATTTCCATATTTAGTTTACGGAAAGAAATTGATACTACACTCAACTAAAAAAATAAATAAAGAAGTGTGAATTTGAATTCTTGTAACTCAAAACTTTATAAAGATCTAAAAATAAAACTTATTTTTCTTTAAAAAAATTATATATCTCCATTACAATACAAATCCTTCTTTATAGTATTAAATGACGTGTCACTTAAGCCTATAATAAGTCCTATTAAATTTAACATTCATTTTTTTATTATATAATTTTCAGTATCCGATAACAATTAACTCTTCTAGTGGTTTCTTTAATTTCTAATATATACATCTATTATATTATATTCAGCAACAAAATAAGAAGAAAAGCAATCATCATAATTATAAAAGATAATAATAAAATAAGAAAACAAATAAAAATATATAAAAGAATAAATCCTAAAACATCTTCTAAAATATTGTAAGATTATATCTGTATATATTTCTTATATTTCTCTAACTGATACTCATATAAATTTAGTTTTTATGAAAACCTATTTGACATTAATTGAAAAGGAAAATGTATCGTCAATTCTAATGATTTGAAGTATTACAAATCTATATCTTTTTAACATTTAGATGAATTTTCTTACAATTTGTATATACTTGTTTTCTTCGTTTGTAATTTTATGTCATTTTCTTATATTTATATTTTCACTGTTTTTTATTGGGGTGGTATATGATGTAGATTGAGATACTTTTTGAAAGTAAAGCATGCACTGAAATGAGAGAAGCTGCATTGAATTTGTCAAAGAGATTAGCTCAAACTGCCCAAGAAACCTTTGTTGATTTTGAGGAAGCAGTTGAAAAAGATGCCACTAAAACTACTGTAATGGATGGAACTGTCCACCCATTAACTAGCTACGTGATCAATTACGTAAAGTTTCTATATGAGTGAGTAATATCGCAATTTTTTTCCTTCAACTGTTTTTGTGTTTGTGTAATTAGCTATATATCTTTTCCGAAATATTTTACAAACACTTCCAAAATATTTTCTTCAAAATGATTTCAAGAAATAATTATTTTTTCATAAAGGTTTCCTATGATAATGTAATTGGATTTAGATCTGATTGTTTTTACAATTTACTATCTTAGTTTTTATTCTAAATGCACACAGTTATCAATCAACCTTAAAACAACTTTTTCAAGAGTTTGATCCCAATGATCCGGAAGGACAATTGGCAATTATTACAACAAGGATTATGCAGGCTCTCCAAACTAACTTGGATGGAAAATCAAAACAATACAAAGATCCAGCATTGACCCAGTTGTTTCTTATGAATAACATCCATTACATAGTGAGATCTGTGAGAAGGTTAGTTGATTACTTATTTTTTTTTTGTTTTACCCTTATTTTTTTTTATCGGCAAAGAATATTATATAAGTATACTCCAACCCTAAAAGTATTGTAAGATTGATTTTCAAATTGGATCCAATTCCATTTTGCATATTGTACTTGTAGGTCCGAGGCAAAGGATATGTTAGGGGATGACTGGGTGCAAATACATAGAAGAATTGTGCAACAACATGCAAATCAGTATAAAAGGATTTCTTGGGCAAAGGTTTCACTCTTCAAATTTGATAAACTCTAGAGAATTCCCATTGAATTATGTATATATATTGAAAAACATCTAATTCTTTCGTCTGATTTCCTAAACAGGTTACACACACAAAGTTTAGAACAAAACTTCTCGTTCAACAAAAACATTAAACTATTAATGAATATACTCCATACCCTAATTATATACATATAAAATACCACACAATAACTTTCACACAAAGCTTCAACTAAATAAAAAACGCAATACTACCCCAAATACAGCTAATTCAAGCCTATACATATGTGATTCTTTCCCATGACCTTTCTAGGGCCCATTAATGTTTCTGAAGACTTGAACAACCTTATCCTCACAGCTAAAACAAAGTAAATATTTACTAATTATATGATTTAGTTACAATTACAGAATCAGCTTAATTTCTTATTCCAGTATTCAATAAAATTTTGTCCAAATACGTCATCCTAACTTTTAACTTCCATATAGTATTCAATATGATGTCCTTCAATTTATATATTTTAAAATGCACGAATCTAATGATCCAATTAATTTGTTAATGCACCAATTCATAATTAAATTATTATAGATTTTTATTTATTTATTAATTTTAAAACATTTAAATTATCGATCAAGTTTGATTCAATAATTATTGACCAACCTAAATCAAATTATTTAATCCATTTGGGTAATATTTTCCCCGAATTTGAAACAAATGGATCATGATACACCCTAGAAACTAGTTTCTTTAATTTTTTGTATTTATTTATTAAAAAAGTATTTTGAGACAAAAGTCACGGGAATAAAGGTCCATGTGTGGATTGTTAAAGTTGTTTAGCTTTTGGTTGTTTATTTTCTAATTTAAATTTTACATAAATTTAATTTGTATTGCTTTATGTTAACTTATAGCTTAATATATGCATATAGTATAAATTATATGCTTAGGTATTCCATATTCAATTGCAAATAAACTATGAATAAATCATGAATAAGTATTTTCTTTTCTGTAGATAATTATATTTATGGAACTACTAATTCTTTGTATCTGCCTTGCCTTATATGTTATTGTTTTAGGTAAGGGGTGGCTACCAAAAAAACCACATATATCATATTGAGAAAAGATTTGTAAAATCATTCTATTTCTATGCTATACCATCCCATCTTTTCAAATATCTTGTATTATGTCAGAAATCAGTGATGATTATGTTAATATAAATCATTTTTTTAAATTCACTTTGAGTTTGCATGACTACGGTTTCATTAATAGAATGCTGGATGATCTTGTAGATTTTACAATGCCTAACTGTCCCAGGAGGGGACAACAATAGTGGAGTCTCTAGAACAATGATTAAAGATAGATTCAAGACATTTAACGATCAAATTGAAGAGATTCATCAAAGGCAATCTCAATGGACTGTTCCTGACAGTGAATTGCGTGAATCTCTCAGATTGGCTGTTGCTGAAGTCTTGTTGCCTGCATATAGATCTTTCCTTAAACGTTTTGGGTACATTTCAATTAAGCTATATATTTTTGGACAAAATTAGAAGCATTTTCTTATTGATTTTATAGTTGTTTTCTAATTGAAAGTTTTACTTTGATGATCGGCATAATAAAGATTTGCACTAAAGGACAAGATTGATTGTCAAAGTAAAACTTTAATTGTGATGGGAGAACAACACTGAAAACAGCTATTGAACTATGACTATATTTTTTTTTCTTTTCAATTTCCGAATTTTCTCACAAATTTTATTGCTTTTATGGTGATGAAGATGTATTTAATCTTTCAGGCCCGTGATAGAGAATGGCAAAAATCCTTACAAGTACATGGTATATTCTCCCGAACATCTTGAGCAAATGCTAGGTGAATTTTTCGAAAGCAAGATATGGGGTGAACCAAAGCGATAAATCATTGCAGCAAAAATCCCTTTCCTTTGTGATTTGGAAACCTAGTTGTTTATAATAATTTATGAATATTGTACATGTGTTGTCTTTCAATTAAACTAGCTATTCTTTCTTCTCTTTCGTTTTAGGATTTCTTTAATCTTACTTTTTGAGCACCAAAGTAAGGAATAGTCATTGAATAGTTCACTTGTCAGTTCCTATTTTAGGGTTGATTTATAGACACTTTGACAATCCAAACATTTAATTGACACTATTTTTTATTCTGTTTCTCTCTCCTGTCATGTTACATGCCAATGATATCTATTACTTTTCTCCTCTCTTCATCTCAGTTAGTTATTCTCCTCTACCAAGATAGGTGTCCATGGATTTTTCCTTAATAGACTCCTTTTACAAATACATATCTGTTATATTTTGCTATATTTATGCACAAATATTGCTATTGGGGTTAGGATTGTAGTCTTTTCATTCCTCTAAAAGAATTAAAACATCATAAACCCATATTGGCAACTTTTGCAATAGGCAAAAAGAAACATATTAAAGGAGAACAAATTGGCCAAGCCAATTTCAGTTTCAAGTTCTAATAACAATTATGCTTAAAGAGAAAAAGAACAGTACAGTGTCTCTAAAATACGTAAGAAACTGTTAATTCACCTTACATAACTTAATAAGGCCACCAACCAAAAAGAGACCAAGCTTATTGTTGAAAAACAACAGGTTTAGATTACATCTACTGCAGCATGTTTTAATCACTGTATAGCAATCATACTTCTTACTGACAAAACTGAAGCCAATATATAATAATATTAATAATGATAACAGTAGTAGTAATATAAATAAAATAATAACAATAACATGATAATAATAGTAATAATAACAATAATAATTTATATTACTATTTTCTATTATAACATTCATGTTACTATTTGATATCAGAAAGGTAAGAAATATTTTTAATTTTTTTCTTGAAATATTTCTAATTTTTTTCTTTTTGAAAAGAGAAAAAAAGTGAGAACACAATATATTTTTATTTTGAAATATTTATAATTTTTTTCTTTTTGAAAAGAGAAAAAAAGTAAGAACATAATAGATTTTTATTTTGAAGGATACAACTAATTTTTTTTTTCTAATTTTCTATAAAATATTAAGTATAATATATAATTTCAAAATACACTCTTCAACTTCATTTTTTACTCATAACAACTATCCTATAATTAATAATATAATTAACATTAAAAAATATAATTAAAAGTAATAACTACATGTTACATGTTACTCAGAATAAAACTAATTTATTTAAGTTTAATGCCAATTTTACATCTTGTATAATCTCTTAAAAGATTACTTTTTATATACTATATCAAATCGTCAATGATAATTGGTTCAATTGGGAGAACTGAAGACCAACAAATTTAAGGTTTAGTTGTTTTTCTTATTAGTTTACTTTTGCACTTAATATTATTTTAGTGACTAAAAATAGAGATATCATCATCACATTATAAAAGTCTTGCAATCAAAATTATTTTGACTTAATATATTTATCAAATAGGCCATGCTTAAATATTTATAAAAACACATCAATTAGATAAAAGTTGAAGCCTTTGAAAAAAAAAATTGTTTGACAGGATATTTATTTATTATTTGTAATATATATTTTAAAACTTATAATACTTATATAACTTATTAATATGTAGTAGTTATTTAAATTTCATAAAATTATAATTTTTTTATCTTGCTTAAAACCTTTATATAATTCAAGATTTTTATATATTCAAAAACTTAATTTAACCTAATATATTTACTAAAAATAAATTAATATTTAACCTAAACCAATTTTTTTTTAGTTATAATATAATATATTACATAGATCTTAGGAATTTAAGCATGGGTACAAGGTGATTTCTTGGTAAAATTAGTAAGGAGAACAATATATAAACATAAATACTATAAATATATTCTCTTAAGATTTTATCTTAAAAGTGATATCTAGAATCTCATATTAATTTATTAAGTTATAATAACGTGATTAAATTTGACCAAATTAGTTTGTAAAATGTAGTTTGTGAAAAACGAGTAAAAATATGATATACACCTTCGTCCATCCTATCTAGAGCTAGTTAGACAAGTCAAACAACCAAAATAACAAGTAAAAAAATAAAAAGTAAAATTAATAAAATTTTATTTTATAATTAATTTAAATGAGTAAGTTTTTAGTTTAAAAATCTAAAATATATTAGTGATCTAGTCTAAATTTCATTTTAATATTAATTTTTACTAATATTAAAAAATTAAATTTATAAAATAACTAACAACAGTAACCTACACATACATATTTTAACTTTTGAAAGACTTTAATTAAACATATATATATATATGTGTGTGTATATATATATCAAATAAAAATTTTCTAGTTGTTAGAAGTTAAAATTGTCTAGTTTTACATTTAAAATAATCCAATATAATTAAATGCATGACTCATATGTAAGTAGTAAAAATATATTAAAAAGAAAGATAATATACATAATTAGGAATCTAAATAATATGACTTTTAGTGTTATTAAGTAGAAATAAAAAAAATGAAGTAACATCACAAATCAGAATCACACGTTCATTGTTTTTGAAAGTCATATTGGAATCTTTTATATAAATGCACTAGTAATTTCCTCTCTTCCTTATTTAGGATTAAAGACTTTTTCGAATACTGGAATATTATAAGGTGAGGATTATTCGTAGTTGAAAATTTTTATAAGATCTTATATATCAATTACATTTAATTCATAAATAAAGTAAAGATTAGTTCAAAACTTTTCAAGAATCTTATAAGACAATCATATTTAACTAAAATAAATAAATAAATGGAATGTAATAAAGGAGGAAAATCCTAGTTGGTGTCTAAAAGGCACTAATTAATGAATCACAAGAAAAAAAAAATTATTATTGGAATATGATTTTTAGTATAAACTCTGTTCCTCTTAATTCTTTTTAATATGTTGCAAAAGTAAAAACAAAACATGTACATTGTTGTAGGTGTTATTTCTATAATAAAATATTATGTAATAATTGAGATAACATTTTAATATATAATTGAACAACAACAAAAAAACAATACATATATCTAAGTTTTATTATAAGAAAATCATTATCGAACATAAGATTTATTTTACAAGTCAATGGTAAGTAATTTGGTTGTTCTTCCTTTCTATTCACGGTAAAACTAAATTATTTGAACCAAGACATCATATATGTATCTTAATGCAACATATATATCCAATTACAAGCATCAATAGATATATCTAAATTGTTTTGAACTGAAAGGAGAGTTCATTTAAGCTAAAAGATTGTTACAAAAATATTGTTATAAGATTTAAGTTATGAAAAATTTTGTATGTGGACAGTGATTATTCGTATCTAACTTACGGGTAAACATAGTTTTCATGTGGATACACATATGAAAGTGTGTCTATGTCTTATGTATTATGTCTCTAATTGTTCAAACACTGCATATGATTTTTTTTCAATGTATTTCTCTATAAAATATTAATATGCACTTTTAGGCTATACACATTTTTGCTTAATTGGAATATGAATAAAATGTGAGAAGTCTATCACGAGAATGATTACAACTTCATACCAAGTTAAGACAATAATTTGCTCTTTCAAGAAGCAATGGAATTCCTAATTAAGAATGGTAAAGAAAAAGACATTACTTATCAGTTTGCATTACATTCCAAATAACCAAGTGCAGCAACAACTTCAAAAATTTTGAAATTTTCACTTCTTCTTGGATGGTATTGTTGCCTCATGGTGTTTGAATGATTACTGTACTCATCCACACATGTAGACTCAATTCAACAAATATGCATATACACAACTATTGGAGCATTCAACTGCTAAAAAAACTTTCACCTCTTTTCACCTCCTTGTATCATTCGGCTGGTGCTTCGTTTTAGTCAAACAAGGATATTGTTAGAAAAAAAAAACATGATAAAGAAGAAAATTAACTATAATAGTAAAAATAGTAAAGTCCAAATTGTAGAAAGATAAGTATGAAACTTAGAAATGTAATCAAGATTGAGGAGAATTTGCCCATTTTACTGATTTCTTAGTTTATCATTTCACTCTATCGTGTTCTAAATAAAAAATAATATTTATAATAATTAGAGAAAATTATTGTTAAACAAGAAAATAGTTTCAAAAGATAAAGAGAAATACTAACAATACACCTATTTTGACTGGTTGAAATTTTATCAAAAATTATAACAAAATAAGAATAGGATATTGATGTGAACCCGTAGTTATTGAGATACAAGTATTGTGTATACAAGAAACAAAAAGGGAAGACATTGGGGAGAAATTTTGTCAAAATTTGTAAGGGAATAATGAGTTTGGGTGAGAATTACTCTAGTAGAAAATTATGTGTATAGAATTAAGAGATTTTTGAATTAAGAACACCATATCTCAGGGTGAGAGTAAGGTATATTGGACTTGAAAGAGTTTGGAAAGATAAGAGAAAGAGCATAGTGTTGGGAAATATATATTTATAATATCATTACGAACAAAAAAACTAAGCATGTGGCAAGAGTTAAAGGAAAATAATGAAACATGTGTTTTCCCTGTTTGATATATAATAGGTGAGTTTAAATATCTTAGAAACAATAATGAAATAAGAGGAGAAAATGACTATGGTTAAATTAAAACTTAAAAGTTTAATGAATTCATTGGTGATAAAGAAGTTGAAGATATACCTTTGAAAAATAGAATTTTTACTTGGTATGAAACTAATAGAAGGTAAAAGCAAGATTGACAAGACACTTGTATCTATTGAGTGGATAAATATTTAGGCTGGAAGTGTATAACATGTTTTGGATAGGAATATTTCGAATCACTATGCTATCCTAGTGAAGGGAAAATTCAAAATTGAGAATTTAAACATTTCAGGGTTATAGATTGCCAATTAGAGGTAAAGAAGTTCAAGGATGAGGTGAATGATTAGTGGGAGGAAACATACTATAAGAGACAATAAGATATATTCTAAGAGAGAAAAGAAAAGAGTTAAAAGGAGGTAGAAACTATGCAACATGGAGAATTTGAAAACATTTATAAAAAAAATTATAAGAGATTTCTAAGAAGCTAAATGATCTAGACAAGAAAGAGGAAATACAAAGTTTAAAAGAGGATGATAGATGGGTTAGAGGAGACTTACACAAAAAATTTTGGCAAGCTGCTAGATATGATGAGTCAATAAGTAAACAAAAGGCAAGAATGAAGTGATTAAAGAAAGGGATGTCAATTGTAAGTTTTTTCATCCTATCTTAAACTGAAAAATGATGAAAAACAAGATAACATGCTTGTTTAGTGGAGGCAACTAGGTGTATAATCCAACATAAGTCAAGGAGGAAGTAAACAAATTCTTCTTAGAGAAGATTTTTTAGGAAAGGAAAATCATGCCTTTCTCGGATGGAATGTAGTTCAAAACACTTAAGGATGAGAACATCTATATTTAACCTTTGAATTTACTTCATAATAGGTTAAAGAAGTTATGTGGAAACGTGGATCCAAAAAATCTAGGACTAGATGGGATAATTTAAAATTTATTAAGGAGTTTTGTAGTTTAATAAAAAAATGCCAACATGAATTTTACTCTAGTGATGAGTTTCCAAGAGGGATAAATCTATTTTTCATCACTTTGATCTCAAAGGTCTAGAACCTAAAAGTATTACGATAGTATAGACCTATTTCTCTAATCAAATGTGTTTACAAAGAGTTGACAAAAATTCTAATAGTGAGACTAAAAAAGGTGCTACCAATCATTATATATCAAACTTAATGTGCATTTCTACGAGGAAGAAACATGTTAGAAAGCGTGTTGGTGGTGAGAAGTCATAGGTAATGTTAGGAGGAATAAAAAGGAGTGTTTGGTGTTCAAAGTTGACTTTGAGAAAGTTTATGATTCAATGAATTAAGATTTTTTTAGTCTACATGCGTAAGATGAAGGGATTTTAAGAGAAATGGTTATCATGTTTGGAGGGTAACCGGCGAGATCTCGCAAGAAGGAAAAATGAGCCAAACAAACATAAGGGAATGACACCACCTTTAACCCAAAACCTTATGGGTCTTTTTTTCTTATATATTGCTTAACTTTCTCATTTTTATTCAATGTGGGACTTAGACTCGCACTTGGATTCCTAACAAGGAGATCCACTACACATTTTTCAAAACTGTAGAGGAAAGGTCTAAGTGGACTCATGAGAGAAGTCGTGACTAAAAAAATTATACATGGTACAAGGTTGGGAAAGATAAGGTAAAAGTAAACATTATACAATTCATGAACAACATTGTTTCTTTTAGAGAACCTACGTGGAAGAATCTGAAAGTGATTAAAGGGATTATGAGAAGCTTTGAATTGACTTTGAGACTCAAAGTAAATATTCAATAGTAAATTTGGTGAATCTGGGGTCAAAAAGAAAAAATGGAAAGCTTATATAGAGTTTTTTAAATGTTCTTTATTGTCATTACCTTTTAGATACATAAGCATACCAATAGGGAATAATCCTAGAAGAAAGGAAATATGGAATCCAATTATATAGAAGTCTAAGAGAAGATTGACATTTTGGAAACATAAAACTTTATCGCACATGAGTAGGTTGTGTCTGATGAATTCCATTCTAACATCATTGCCTTTATTCTATCTCTTTTTTTTTTTTTAAATATCAATGGTGTGTAAAATTAACTCAGATACGTGTTAATTTCTTATGAGGAGAACAATTGAAAATTACACCGAATCTTCTGAAATAAGATATGTTGGCCAAAATATAATATCTTTCAATGAAGTGTTACATGGAAATGGAGATGAAAACTATAAATACAAGAGAGCATTATGTGGAAGGAAGATATATATGTAAAGTATGGAGGGTGGAGAAATCTATTAGAAGGGGAGGGAGGTAGAAATGAATTAATATGGTTGAGGATTTGAGAAAAAAATGTGTGAAAAACATACTTTGATAAAATAGTTTGATACATATGGAATAGTAAAAAGGTAAGGAATGAGACTAAAGTTAGATTTTGAGAAACAAGGATGACAAATATAGAGTCTACCAAGAAAATATACTATTATTCTCAATCTCCAAACAAAAGTAGGTGGAAGTAAATAATATGGGGAGGTGAACATAGATGAGTGGGAATAAATGTATGAATGAAGAATGAATTCATTTGAATAGTAAAAAAATATAACTTTTAAATTCTTCATAAATATATAAGATATTTTTGGTAACAAAAAGACGTGTTAGAATGAGTTGATATTAGGTGGTGCTCATGCTTTATGTGAATCAAGTAGCAAAATATAAAATATACCATACTAGCTAGGATCTTTGATCTTTTGTATATGGGTTTAGTACTCCCAATTATATATTTTATTTTATTTTAATAAATTTCAACCAATAGTAGATATAATATGTAAGAGGAGTGCGTTAGAGAATGTATTCTTAGAACTCTTCAATCTAAAACAAAATAGGTAAAGAAAAAACTCACCTTCGAATGAAGAAGGAACCACAACTACATGCATGTCACTAGAATTAGGAGGTAATTGTAAACGAAGTGGATACAATTTTGCAGTGAATGGATTGCGGCAGCACACAAAAATATCATCAAGCCCTGTTTCTTCTTTCAATCTATCTTTTAATTCATCCACACAACTTCCTTTAAAGATAAAATATGTTTCTTTCTTTGCATCATCAACATCACCATTTTCGTCACCCACATCATAAAATATAACTCGTCCTTCTTTCACAGGTGATAAGCACTCTTGTAAATTGTCAGACTGCATAAAAAAATTAAAATAAATGATTTTCATCAAAATAAGAATAATTTTAATTCTATATCTTAAATTTAAAATATTTTATTTATATAAATAAAAAATCATTGGATATTTATGATCCATGATGTTAATTGTTTTTTACTTTTATTTATTTTTTTCTCACCTTAATATTGGTAAATATTCATCAACTTTATCAATAACTGGTCATTGCCAAAATATTGATTACACTTAATAACTAAACTTATCTTAATCACAACAGTTGAACTTATACTTATTTATACTTAAACTTAAAAAAAAAAAAAAATATATATATATATATATATATATATATATATATATATATATTCACAAAGGAAAACAAATAATATAAATTTATAATAATATAAAAAAATCATTATATTTATAAAGTTCTTAAATCTGACATTAATCCCACTTTTATCGAGTATTTCAAGGAAAAGTAAGGATTTGTTTTGATAAAGGACTTCCAACTTTTGAAACTTAAAACACTTAACAAGGTTAAGATCCAAGAAATACGGGAGTTGGACAAGGTTTTTTTCACCCAAAATGAATAAATTTCTAAAACTTTTAAAATATATATACCTTGTTTTTTCTCTACAAAATTATACTATTTTGTTGTACAAGGTATTTGATTATTAAATGTTGGATTCTTTTTGTCATGCTACACCTTATTATACTCAAACAATGGTGCAGTTTAGAATGCAAATTTTTTTTCAAGAAGCTAATAAAGAAAATATAAAATTCGGTACGATAAAGGATGAAATAAAACAAATAAGTATTTTTAGAGATAATAGGATATAACTATTACATGGATTTAAGTGATGCAAGTTGATTTAAATAACAAGTATCTTTATTTCTTTTTTATTGAAAATAATATCTAACTAAAAATAATTTTTCTTATAAACTTCAAAATTTTCCCTTTTAAATGAATTATTAAGTTTTATTTATATCTTATGTATTTTTACTATTGTAATGAAAAAAAATTATGTGGAAAAACGTGAATAACTATGTTTGAATCAACAGTTAGCATAACTGAAACTATGTTTGATTCTTTTTAATTGAAGTTTTATGTTTGACTTTTGTGAATTAAAAAGTAGTTGAAAGAAAACACTTTATTAAATATGATTAACCAGATCCATGAGTAGATATTAGTTATCAACAAAATTGATTAATATTTTACATCAATCAAATGGTTAAAAAGAATTACTTGAGCATAACGTTTTTTCCGACTACTGTATATTATTTTAGAAATAGTTTACTCATAATATATTTACACGTAAAAACTATATTGTTCCAATAATCAATTATAATCTATTATTCTTGTCACTGGTCATACATACTTATTTTTGTTTAGATATGTTTGTTAAAAGGTAATTTTAAGATAATAAGTAATCAATTTCGTGACATAAAAAAACTAACGTTTACCCAAAAGAACATGCATGAAATTGAAAATATCACATATATAAATCTTTATATTAAAAAAAATACTTTATCTTTGACAAAATTGCAAATCTTGATTACGTTTTAAAATATTTGAAATATTATGCATGCATAAAACTAAAAAGAACTTAGGAGTGAATAAATTTTTTTAAGTTCTTATCATAGATTCTTGAGGTGATGCATCACTTACAAATTAAAAGACAATTTATAAGGTGCATTGTTTTACAATAATTTAATCAATTTTCATTTTTTTCAATCTCATATTTGATTTCAAAGAAAGAAGGGTAATGATGAAGGTTGCCTTTAGTTTATTTTTTTTCCGAAGTTTGATGTGACGAACCTCAGGTGTTGTGGGAGATCGGAGATCAATCTTCACCAATGAATCCATGTCTGAGATCATCATCGCCGATGGAGAAGAAGAAGGTGAAAGCTCCGGCGGTGTTGGATTCAAGGAACGAGTATTGGGTGGTGTAATAGGTGTTGGTCTCGGTCTAGGTTTTTGTTGATTCTGAGGTCGAAGCTCCACTATATCAACGTCCCACAAAATCCAATTTGCTGTCGAGGTACGATGTGGGACATCATGGGTGATCGTGTTCCTCCAAGGTGGTAACCCTCCATTGCCACGCAGATATTGTCCATAACGTGTTCTTAATCTCACTTGAACACCTTCTCTTATGGGTTCCCATTCCACAGAAGAATTCAACCTTGAAGGCAAAGTCTGCAACACTTTTTTTCCTGTTCCTCTCAATATGAACGGCATGTTCGAGGCTGTTAGGTATTTTCCATAGCAACTTTTCAACCTTATGAAATTCGAATTTTCGATGATTTCCACGGTCCATTTGGCGTTATTGTAACAACCATTACGGTCTTGGAACACGGTTTCTTGATTCTCATCGGCCAACATGTACTTGTCATGGTAGCTTCTCAAACGCACCACTTTTGCCTTTTGGAAGAACTCCATTTTCAAAAGGGTGGATTGAGAAAGCAACGAGGTGAGGATGCGATGCAAAGAATTGGAGACGATGATGGGAGAAAAGGAAGAAGGGTGATTGATATTAATTAAGATGGAAAAAAGGGTGTAAAGTTGATTGAAATCTACATGTTTGTGTTTATGTGTTGTGTAAATTACACGTAATGGAGCCATAATTGTCTAATTAGGGCCAGGTTAGAAAATTGCATGCAAATCAGATTCTAAAATGATGCAAAATTTGTTAGTTGTTACAATAAATTCACCTTTTTAGCTATCAAAATCTTGATTTAGTTTCTTAAAGTATTTGAAGGTCAATTAAATAATTGAAATATTTCGTAATCGGTCACGATTATGAATACATTAATAGAAAAATAATTCAATTTGTGTATCACATACTTAACGAAAACATCATTTAATTAATGTTTGGGAAGATGATGACCTATTCTTTATATTTTTAAAAATTTATCTTTTAATAAAAATTATGATAATACGTCAAAATAGAATAAAAGACACATAAAAAGTGTGTGTTTTGCCTTTGTAATGAGTTTATATTCATGTTTATGTATGCTAATATGTAGATAGATGCAATCTTAATTTGATGTAATTCAAATACTACTCTATTGCCATGAAAGTTCTTGATTATGTAAGTTTTTACTTATATATTACGATTATTTCTAATTTTTTGTGATAAGCAAAAAGACTTTCATATGCTAGAAAATGGAGGGAAAAAAAGTTAACCAATATGTTCAATTTTCAATTATTCATAACTGTTTAATTTTCAGTTTTAAATACATTAAATTACTATTTAATTATATTTAGTAACAAGCTTATGTAAGTGTTGGTTCTCTAACTTGTTAAATTATTCATTATATAGTAATTTAACTATTTTTTCTAAAACTTTGTGAAGTTTTATTATACCTCAAATTATTAGTATGTGAATAATGTAAAATAAAACATGTTATATATTAGAGTAGTTATTTTGCATTAATGTCATTTATTTTTAATAAGAATACAAGCACAAAATTTTGCAATAGAATTTGTTGGAAATAGAGAAAAAATCAACCCAGTATTTTAGAAAATCCATTGAACAAATTTAATTTGCTTAACGAAAATTTGATAGAGAAAGAAATTTTTTTTGAAAAGGAATTGTTGAAGAAAATTGGAATTGTGAAATTTGGAGGGCTATTGAAAATTTTTTGTTGAACTACTATAAATTGGTTGTCCCAGCCAAGTTTTGAGGCGGAATATCGAAAATAATTTTAAAACAATAGAATTTGCTAATATTTATTTATAGGAAATATTGGTAAACACATCAAAAAATTTGTCTAGAAAACCAAATTTTAGATGGGAGAGATGATTATGCTTAGAGAATATATTGGATTCATCTTAAAACAATTACTCTGATTGAATGTAAAAAGTTTAAATAACTTAAATATTATGTATTTTATCTTTTCAAATAATTAAGACTAAGTAGAAGAATAATGTAGTATTTATTTAATGCATTCATTTTATTTATTTTGATCAAAACCAAATATTATTATTATTATTAAAATAAAAATATTATTATTTTTTGTTTAATAGAACTAGTCTCTTCTTCTTACATATATATATCTCCACATGCAACGGAAAACAAGAATTATACAATCTTCCCATGAAATATTTGTGAATAAGATATTTTTATATCTTTATTTTTTATTATTTTAATTTAAGAATATTTATAAAAAAAACAGAAATTTATCCAATGTAGTTCTTTTAAATTTTGCACAAACCAAATTAAAAAAATTTCTAAAATGGTTTCAATTAACTTTTATATAACCGAAATTAAAAATAGATCTAAATTAATTTTTACATTTTTATATAATCAATTTAAAACTAATTGTGAATTAGTTGTTATTAATTTTTACATAACCAGATTCCAAATGCATCTAATATTCATATTATTATTACCTTTTTTATAATTTAATGATAATTTAATTGAAACTGCATATTAAATAATTATTATTAAGAATCTAGTTTATAAATTACAAAAATATTTTTAAAATTAAGTTTAATATTTTTTTCCTAATTTATTAATTTAACATTACACTTTAAGATGATTGATTAAAAAAATAAAAGGTTAATGCTTATTGTATTCTTGAATTCTTATACTATTGATTTGCTTAGGACCAAATGCACCGAAATGGGCCGGCTCACATGCCTCAAAACTGGCTTCTACGACAATTAAGTGAGTTTTATTTCTTTCTACACTCCCATAATTTTCATATGCACCTTCATAAAATTTCAAATTTATCATTGTGGTATTAAATGGTAACAAAAAGGATAATTGATTTTGGCATTATGTTGTTGTGTTTTATTTGAGTGTTTTTACACGTTTCATGATGGTGGTGTGTTTAATCGTGATGATTAGTAGTGATGTCATAATAAAACTTTTTTAAAATAGATTAAAGAGAAAAATTTTCAATTTGTCGTAAGTTTTTGAGGTCATAAATATAATATCAATAATTGTCTTTTTATACTATGTCTCAATATAACAAAAAGTAAGATGAAAAATATTATTAAAATTTAGTATTAAAAGGTATTTAATACTGGTAACTTATAATGTATTCCATTATTTTTGCAAATAAGATTTGAACTTTGTTTTGAGTTCATATGAAGATATTTTATTCCATAACTACAAAATGTAAACTATTTAAAACTTTAGAACTATTATAATTTTAGTAAATACCAAAACAAGTCTCTATGTCAGAAATATGATATAAAATTGAAGATACGAAAAACATTTGTTGAATTCAAAAGATGAGTTATGGTAGGTTTGTAATATGTTTTTTTTCAATAACTTTTGTTATGCACTCAATGAAACAAATACTCAATTATTTTATGTATTATTTATTTATAAGAAAAAGAAGAAGTTGAAGAAATTTAAAAAAAAAAATATTATTCCTACGTATTGACTCAAAGAGGGTATAGCCTTTTAGAAAAAACAAATAATGAAGGGAGATGGAGTGAATAAAATAATCCTTTAATTTACATGGTTCTTTCATTTTTTATCACCCATCACAAATAATAACATCAAAGAGATTGAGAGAGATTGTCAAATGTTACAATGACCACATGTTCATTTTTCATAAAGATTATGAGACAAAACTAGGTGGAAAGTGACTTTTTTTATTTATTTTGATCATAAGAAAACATGATATGGATTTTGAGGTTATATATGAGATTATTGGTTGATAACCGATTTAAAAATTCTTCTACTTTTTATACAATATGATTTACATGTATCATTTAACTAATATAAAATATTTAAAATAATATATTTATATTATTTAATATCTAATTTTTTTTATGTTTTCAAAAACCAAATTTTAAATACATGATCATTTAATACAACGATGTTGTTGGATTTAGTAACGGTGGTACTGCATAATTTAGAATGATTATTTTTAACTTTTTTTTCATATTGTAACATTACATATTTTTAAGTCTAAATACAAATATTTATATATATATTGATAATATAAAAGTGTTTTAAAATATATTTCTTTGATATTTAATAAAAATATCATACAATTATAAAATAAAACAAACACACATAAAATAAGAATAGGCTAAAATGTTTATATATATATATATATATATATATATATATATATATATATATATATATATATATATATATATATATATATATATGAATTAAATTCTTATCAACCAAACTATAAATATCAAACTTTTTATGATTTATCTTATACATTACATCCATATAATTATTTGTATCATATATACAATGACTGATATAGAAAGACATGTTATTTTCTAATTTTGAAAGACTCGTGTATTGAATTAGATTTAGAGAGTATCACATACTAAATGACCCTTGCAACTGTCAATCCACATAATACCAAATGATTCTAAGGTATCAGCAGAGTCAAGATATATCCTTTTCAACAAATCCTTAAACAACTTATATCCTATCAATCTGAACATGACTATCTTCTTTCTTGAATATATTATGTCTCGATCACCATTCCATATCATTTACAAATATTTATACTACATCATACCGTACATAAACATTCATTCAATTTAATTCAAATTTATCCAATTCATATTTAATAAATAAGTAATTACAATACTATTAAAAATATTTACTAAGTAGTGAACTTTAAGCCTAACTCAACCTTACAAAATCGGCTTGTAAGGTGAGGTTTGCATCCATTTATAAATTATTGAAAGACAGGTGGTCTGATAGTGGCCTAATAGGCCCAACAACCTTGTTACGATAGGCTTTGATACCATATTAAGAAGTAAACTTTAAACCTAACTCAACCTTACAAAACCGGCTTGTAAGGTGAGGTTTGCACCCACTTATAAACCATTGAAATGCATCATCTCTAGTAGTGGGATCTCCAACAATATTCAAACAGATTCCCTTTTATAAAGTAAAGACCTTCAAATGAATTCTAAAAATCTAAAATCACAAACAACTTAACCTGTATCAAGAGCTCCTGATCAATAATCATATTACACTATTAGAATAATGGACCAAAAAAGACTCATTTGATGTCTCAGAAGATAGAGACAAAATACTCCTACCAAAAACAAAATTGACCTAAAACTGATTTTAAGAAAGATGAGCAGAAAATAAACTTATCCTATTTAAGAATCTAATTGAATATTCTTGCTCTACTTAACACCAGCAATCTAAAGATAATACATCATCCAATCAAAAAGAAATGTGAAGTTTTAAAAAGAAGGCAAAGAAAAAAATAAAAACCCCGTTTAAGATAGAAATGAAATCTAAATACTAATTTTTCTATTTATATATTTTTTTCTTTTTCAAAAACATATTTAAATATAGTCTTTCTTATATCTAAAATTAAATTATAATTTCTACTACGTTTATGTTTTAGAACTTTTTTATAAGATATTACATCATCTTATAATAATCCAAGATTGAGTACATAAATGTTCAGAACAACCTAGCCAGAAACTTTTTCAAATTAAGGAATTCTAGGGTGTTTTTCTTTAAGTAACTTGATCCATTATGTGATGATGTAAAATAGACATGATGATGGTTCAACACTGACAAGAAACAGAACAAAAGGTTAGATTCTCTGTAACCAGGACATCGTGGTCATGAAATTATCTGAGAAAATGTCAATGTGAGTTTTGATTAATTAATTGGTAAGATGAGAAGGTGGTTGGAAGATGGTTTGAGGAGTGGGGTTCACATTCACCAAAACATTTGATGCAAAGGACATGTCACATTCACTTATCCATCTGCCAACGCCATTGCTATCACGTATTCAAATCATTTTACTTTATATATTCAATTTCCCAAAATATTTGTGCAAACAAGTTTAAATAAATGTGTATGTGAAAGGGACTACTGATTCATTCAAGAAAATATATGGAAAAATAAATGCATCCACCACCCACTAATTATAATTTTATTAATGTAAACATATTTATAGAGAATATAAACTTTTAATTATGATTTTATTTAATTTTATGCTTTTGAGTAATTAGAATTATTTTTTAATGTAATAAATCTTATATACTTGTTACCTGAAAGGAAAAAAAATAAGATTCAGATAAATTAAGAAAATCAGTTCACTGCAATAAGTTTTATTAATATCTTAATATTCTTCTTATATACCTTTTAAAAATATATTATGATGATGTAACCAACAATCAAACAATAACTAAAGTTAAGATATTTTTAAGAAAATCATGAAATAAAAAAATAGTTAAAACTTTATTATATTTAAAAAAAGTGTGATTTTTTATAAAATGTGATGGAAAATAGTATGCTATAAAAAATTAATTAAAGTAAATCTTTTTTTAGGATGTAATCTTTTTTTCAAAACAATCAATAAGACCAAACTTATTTCAACACGTGGTGGTCATCCTTATTCATCCTTCCCGAACTGAATTCCTAATTTGGACAATAATTTTGTAATATTATATTATTTTGTTTCTCTTTTATCACATTTTTTTTTCTTTTTCACATTTTATCTTTTTTACTGTAAATTAAAGTATACAGCTTAGAAAATTAATCATTTTTTAGCATCTTTCAAGTAGACATTCTCGTTATTATTTTTTTGTTTGATGCATATTATTCTTTTAACTAGTTAAATTTTCTCTAGATTAACTAAAATAAAATAAATACACCAAACATATAAAATAACAAACTAAATAATGCAATTTCTTATTTAGGAATATTTCAATTTATCAAATAAAATGTGATTATGCATCAACCATATCTCTCAACTAAATCAACATTTGCCCTTCTCTCACCTCAGAAGAAAAAATTAAATCACATATTCTCACAATTCAAAGGTTGGCAAGGCATTAATTACTTCACCTAAATGTATGCGAGTGAGCAAAATTAAATGCCTTGCATTGTTTTGTCAATTAAATATTATCATTTGCAATTAACATTAACAAAGAAAAAAACATTGCATAATTAAAAAATTTAAGAAGTTATTAAGCTTAATAAAACGAATACTAAAGTAATTTCTATTAAAAAAGTCTGTTTAATCATTAGTAACGTGGTCCTTTTTTTATCTAGAAATCTCGATACTAAACTTAATGAAACGAAGACCAATATAACTGGGATCAGCAATATCTTAGTAATTAATACTATTTTTGACATAAGTTAATTCAAAAGTTGGAATATTTTTAACATTATGGTATTTACTTTTTTCTATTTACGAAAATAGATATATTTTATAAAACTATTAAAATAGATAAATTGTTGAAAGCTTGATTTTGTTATAAAGAAGTTATGCCTACTATTTTTGTTTTTATATTTTGTTTAATCTTATTGGAAGTCACAACATTAGAATTTTATTAATTTTAAATAAATGTGAAAATCACGTTATATTTTTAAAACAAAATTTTAAATCAAGTTATTTTTTAAATTATTAAATTTTGATTTTTTTAAAATTTTATAACATAAATATTTTTAAAATTAAAATATTTTAAATGAATTCTTATAAATTTAAAGTACAAAATATAAGGAGCTTGTTAATATTCCTCGACTAAAAAACATAATTATATGATTATTTTTTATTTCATCCCATACTAAGTCGAGTAATTTTTTTGCAACTATTTTTTTATTGAAAAAAATAAAAGTAAAAACACGATTGCTGCATATTAAAGTGATTCTCATGACAGTTTTTTTTTTTTTTTTTAATTATCTTTTTTCATAATTTCAAAAACAAATTATTACACCAACACAACACAGAAAATTTGTTATTTATTTGTATACCTGAAAGTCAAAGTAAACGGTTGGTTATATTTCCGAGCTAATACTAATTAATATTTATTACGACATGAAGTTATTTTAACGTAAGATGACTTAAAACTATGCATGCATATTATTAGGATTGGCAAGTAGACTAGTAGATAGAAACTTACGTGGAACTATTTTTTCTTCTTTAAGAGATTTCACAATAAATGTTACAAGAAAAAAATGAAATGAGAAAAAGAAGAAAGAACACGTGGTGGAAGATATATTTACCTAAATATCTTATATTTAAACATTGTTAAAATGAATATTTCCAAAGAAAAAAAAAACAAATGATTGACACTTGATTGTAAAGATGTAAAATTAAATTGTTACTTAAATAATTTATAATTATTAGCTATGTAAATGGAAATTTTAATGGTATCTAAAGTAAAAAAAAAAAAAAAAAATTTTAAATTTAAAAAAAAAAAAAAAAAAAAATAAAA
>Ga0209700_100427_pt1 | contig 77181 bp, 73 predicted proteins | sample SiratroredBW_FD_187528 | JGI IMG/M metagenome (GOLD analysis project Ga0209700, IMG submission 187528) | Root nodule microbial communities of legume samples collected from California, USA - Siratro red BW (SPAdes) (version 2) | ecosystem: Host-associated > Plants > Roots > Nodule | place: USA... | reverse complement strand
AAAAAAAAAAAAAAAAAAAAAAAAAAAAGAAGCCCAAAATGTATTGTGAAAATTCAGACCTTTCAAGGAAGATTCACCATAAAACACTAAACCTGTTTGAAACCCCCCAAAAATCTAAAACTTGAAATAGCTAATCCTTTGGGAAGACCCAGCTATTACCGTGACTCTCGTTTTCTTTCTACTCTACATTCCATTCAACCATAAGTAGAAATGCGGTTAAACGTGTAAAGAATCAGAAACAAAACCATAGAGTACTTTTTTTTTTTAAACTAACACAACGGCAAGTGAGACGAAACCCATGTCATTATTTCTTTCTTCCTTCTTTTAGTTTTAACAAATTCATCATCTTTAAAAGGAAGAGAAGCACGCAAAAAATCTTTCCCAACAGAATCATCCAAGAAGCAAGAACCAATGCAGGTAGAAAAAACCACATAACAGGAGATAAATCGGCACGAACTGACACAGCGACGAAATTACAAGAAAGTAAGGAAAGTGAAAACCAGCCGGAGAGAGAGAAAAAAAAAATCACCAGTGATCGTCTGAAGAAGGCCCGAAGAAAATGCGGCGGTTGAGACGCACGCGCCACCAGGGTTGCGGAGAGCGAGTAGAGTGAGTAAGTGACACTAAAGCGTCGAATGCGGAAGCAAGGAACGGTAGAGAAAGAGACTAAGGTCTGCTTATAAAATATTGTGCAGGTTCTGTAGTGGACTTCAAAAATTAATTTAATATGATTTATTTGGGTACAACCAAAAATTAAATAAATAAATAAACTCGTAAACTTTGAGGCTAAGGACCCGTCTCACCAAGGAAACAACCAAGGTTTTTGCTTTCACCATTATATTTTCGGCAAAACTTTTAACCTTATTTATTGTTTTGCTTATTTCATCTTTAGTTCTTGTAATGTTGTTTAAATGATTTACACATGTATTTATTAAATTATCTGAAAAATACATAAAATATAAAATTATATGACTGTTTTATTAGAATTAAAAATTATTGCATTTATTGATTTCTTAAAAGATATATACAAGATAGTGAAAAAATGAGGTATAATGACTATAATACAATCCATTTTATTTATTCATTTATTTTTAATCTGTCAAATAATTAATCATCCAATTCCATTTTTCACTTATTTATTTTCATTTTTTCCCTCTTTACATCAGTTTTTTTTTTCTTTCTCTTTACTAAACATATCTTAACGCATTGAACTGAAGTTTTAATTTTAATGTGAAAGTTCACAAAATTATTTCTGATAATGTTATTTCTCGATGATCACATTGGTTTAAACGTATATCTCAATTTAATAAAGTGATTGACTGAGTTAAGGTGGAATGTGAAATAATATTTTTTTCTGACATCACTGATTTTATTTTTTTTCAAAATATCTCTGAATTTGACCTCATTTTCCTTTTCTTGTAACCCAGAGTTTAGCGGAAGGAAAGTATTTTTGTGATTCTAAAAATAGCGAAATTTTATCATAAAATTTATACAATTATATAGAAATCAAGGGATAATTTTTATCAATTTTTTAGTTTTTGTCATATTAAATAATTTAATAAAAATAACTTGACAATTTTTAGTAAAATACTGTTTTCTCTTTCTTGCATACTGTTTATTCTTTCATTTCATTTTCTCATTATGAAACTCTTTTTCTTTTCATGCATGGAAGGTGATGATAGTTAGAATTCAATTAATATCCAATCCTGTGATATAAAAAATAAATTTTACTAAAAATTATTAGTAATTCAGAAATCTGGTCCATTTTTCATCCTCGAAAACTATTTCTTTTTTTTGTTTTTTAAAGAACTAACTTAATTGTTTGATAAGAGTAATTTTTAGAAGAGTTTTAAAAATAATGTATATTTTCAATAGTAAAAGAATTTAATATTTTTTAAAATAGTTATTATAAAAGTTAACAAATTACTTTATTTTTTCTTTTATTTGTTTATTTTAATTTCAAATAATAACTCATCATCCGCATTAGCCCCGAGTAGGAAGTAACGCGTTTCTTCTTCTTGAATTGCTGTCAGGTTAAGTTATTGTTGAATAATTTGTTTTTGCAAACTTTCAATTAAACTAATTTATGAACTATAGCTGTTTATTGAGTTAACTTATAGAACACTTTTTTATTATCAGGAGTGGTAAAAAGGAAGGAAATGATGGTTATTATTCCTATATGAAGTTAATTAAGATAATAAAGTTATAATCAATGATTATGTTGTTTTTGAGGTTTTATCTTAAGAAGGCATGCACGGAATTCTATATGAATTAGAATATTAAAATTGACAGTTTGGTTAGACTAAGTTAAAAATTTCGAGGATTTAATTTTTGTCTACAACTTCAAATTAATCGTAAACATTTAATTGATTCTATATTAGACTTATGGCGTTATGAGTATTATTTTATTAAAAGTTGAAAAAAATTGTTGCCTATCTAACAAATTAATTAATTGAAATAATTAATGGAAATATCATGCATTTTAATCTAAATATTAATTAAAATAATTATATTAATATGTCATATTTATAACTTATGTAATTAAAATAAATATTAATTGAAATAATTACATTAATATATCCAACATTCATATTTTGTGTAACTAAACAAGGAAAGATGTATAAAAATAAACAAAAATTTATATCATTCTAAAATTGACAAAATTTATTTTATAAGTTTAAAACATAAGAATTAAGAATAAAATAATATAACATAAATGAATAAACGAGTTAATCTATTAGCTTGTGGGACAGTCCAATACAGGCATTGAGTTAAAGGATTAAGGTAAAACTAGGGTTAGCTTGTGCGGCAGGTCAGCCTTAACCTATATAGGTATCAAGTTAAAGGATCAAACTAAAACTAAAGCCTATCTTGACTTGAATCATAGGTCAAGTGCAGCGTCCCACTCAATGAGATCCATTTTGATAATATAAACTATCTTTCATCTTAATTCTTAAGTGATATGAAATTCGATGTATTGGAACAAACTTCCAATCAATGATTAAAATGTGAAAATGACTAAATATTAACTGAAATAATTATATTAATGTCGCACATTTATATTTTGCGTAACTAAAATAAGTAAAGATGTATAAAAATAAAAAAAAATCACATCATTCTAAAATTGAAAAAATTTCTTTTATTTGTTTAAAACATAATAATTAAGAATAAAAGAATAAACGAGATAGTCTATTCGCTTGTGGGACAGTTCAATACAGACATTAAGTTAAAGGGTTAAGCTAAAACTAGGGTTAGTTTGTGGGCAATCCAGCCTTAACCCATATAGGTATCGAGTCAAATGGTTAAGCTAAAACTAAAGCCTAACTTGACTTGAATCATAGGTCAAGTGAAGAGTCCCACTCAGTCATATCCATTTTGAAAGAATAAACTACTTTTGATCTTAATTCTTAAGTGATATGAAATTTGATGTATTGGAACAAACCTCCAATCGAAGACTAAAAGGTGGAAATGACCAAAAATCATTCATTTTTGTTTCCACTAATAATGTCAATGTTCAAACTCTAAGTTTATGAACATAACAATGTTATGGTCAATCATTTGATCAAATATATTGTTTGCTTTAGAAAGGAAATCATGATTACTTATTCCTATATAAAATCAATTAAGATAATAACGTTATAATTAATGATTATGTTGTTCTTGAGGTTTTATCTTAAGAAGGCATGTCAATTCATGGACAAAATTCTATATGAATTAGAATATCAAAATTGACAGTTTAGCTTAATTTTATGAACTAAGTAAAAAAAATTTGAGGATTTAGTTTCACATGATTTTATATTAGACTTATAGACTTAAAAAAAAGTTGAAAAAGATTGTTATCTATCTAAAAAAATAGGATATATCACTTTCAAAAGTTTTAAAGATTAATATTTATTAACAAAATTCACATTAATTGAAATAATTAATTAAAACATTATACATTTTGATATAAATATTAACTAAAATAATTATATTAATATGTCACATTTATAACTTGTGTAATTAAAATAAATATTAATTAAAATGATTATATTAATGTGTCACACATTTATAACTTGTGTAACTAAAATAAAGAAAGATGTATAAAAATAAATAAAATTTCATAAGAGTTCTTCCTTTCATTTAAAACATAAGAATTAAGGATAAAAAAATGTAACATAAAAGAATAAACAAGTGAGCCCATTAGTTTGTGGGGCAATCCGCTCTTAACCCATATAGACATCTAAGTTAATGGTTAAGCTAAAACTAAAGCCTATCTTAACTTGAATTATAAATCAAGTGAAACATCCCACTCAAGCAAATCTATTTTGATAATATAAACTATTTTTGATCTTAATTCTTAAGTGATATGAAATTAGATGTATTGGAACAAACCTCCAATCAAGGACTAAAAGGTAGAAATGACTAAAAATAATTCATTTTGTTTCCACTAATAATGTCAATGTTCGAACTCTAAGTTCATAAACATAACAATGTTATGGTAAATCATTTTGACCAAATATATATTGTTTGCTTTAGAGCTCAATGTTTTCATTACAAGTTTGCTCTCAAAGTATGTGTCTAAGTTAATAGAGAAATGTGCATATATAAGAACACTTTGACTCTACTCCTCATAGAGAATACTTTTGGTCATAACAGTCCTTAGGGGTGGCAATATGGGCATTCTGACTCGTTTTAGCTCGCTCCACATTTGACCCTTAAAAAATTAGTCAAAACAAGCTGACCTGTATAAGAATTAAGGTCTAGTTTTACTGACTAATCCTACATAATTGCTTTGTAAGCCTCCAAGTGGACCTTTATAAATAAAATGTTTATATTTCACATTTAACATGTTCCAACAATAATCATACATTGTAACATTTCATATATTTTGTTGGATCCATGAAGGCTAACCTTGACAATTGTACCTACCCCGAATCAAGTCTAGGTTCGACCGTTAAATATCAGGCCCAACCCACTGTCAATCAGAATTAAGTAACATATATCCTAATTGATACTGCTTGATCCGAATATGATAATTCGTGATCCTAGATTCCTCAAAATCATTATGATGAGATATCCTGTCATTATCAGGCAAATATCTGGTCTTTAATGTCAAGGCCCTATAAATACGATTAAGGTCTACAGGAAGTGATATCTTTTTCCTCATCCTTACTTTGTTATTCTATTTCTTGATATACACCTAAAATACTCTTATTGACTTGAGCATCGGAGAGTCTTCTGAAGGTAAGCCTCCCTCTGGTCCAAATACAGGAAGCAACTAGGAGTCCGATACAGACACGGAAGACGACTCATACTCAAGTCGGGTAAGAACATTTGGTGCCCACCGTGGGGCCCGGGTCAAACTAATCCCAGGACCACATTTGTATTTTTTTCGCAGCAATGTACCCAACCGTGATCGAAACCCTCCAAGGGGTCGTCCAACAAAGTGTAGAAGCTGTCAAGGCCGCCCTGAAGGAAACCGAGGCCAAGGTCCAAAATGCGTTGTAGGTCGCCCTCCAAGAGAATGAAACCCAGGTGCAAAACACCCTGTAGGAGGCGCACGACAGGATCGACACCTGGATTTGAAACCAACAAAGGCATCACGATAAGGACATGCGCGCCTTTTATGACTGCATGACCACCTTTCGTAGAGGAAGAGGACAGTCGTCTAGAAGCCCTCACCCAAACCCCTCCACGCAATGGGAGGGGGAAGTATCTGAGGGAAGTTCTGACGAATCGTCAGGAAGCAGGGTACCGACTAGGAGCCAGGCGACGGAATATGTCTGTTCGTCGCGAACGAGACGGACAAGAGAATCTAGCAGGCGTAAATCGCGACATTACCACAACACCCCCTTTGATGAAATTCCTCCCCCACCACTGGAGGATGAATAAAGGGAGCACATCAGTGGTTTTCATCCCTTCACGGCAGATGTAATGATGGCACGACTCCGTCGAAATGGCAGTGGCTGCACATGGATACCTATGACAGGACCTCCGACCCCGACACCCATGTTAAGTCCCACATGACACAAGCGAATCTTTTTTCAGTAGACGGGCGAGTCCACTGCCGACTGTTTCCCGCAACATTACGAGGACCTGCGTTAGACTGGTATTATTCCTTACCCGCTAATTCAGTCAATTCTTTTGAGATGTTCTGTGCCAAGTTCACCGCTAGGTTTGCCGACAGTAAGCTGGCATCTACCTTGTCGGCTTCACTCCAGAATGTGGTCCAGGGGGACAACGAGAGCCTCCGCCACTACATGACCCGATTCACTAGGGCAACGTTGTCAATCCCTGATTTGCACCCGGCTGTAACCTGACACTCACTTCTAGTACGACTGAAGTCGGGCCCATTCCTTGAGTCACTCTATGACGACCCACCACCCAACATAGACAGCTTGAGGACCAGGGCAGCCAGGTATATGAGCATAGAGGAGAATACCAAAGCGTGAAAGCAACGACCTCAGTTCACAGGGGAGGGCCAACGATCCCAAAAGCGTGCCAGGCCAGGACGCTTCGACCGGTGTAGCCCCCTGAATGCCACGCGAGAAGCAGTACTACAGGAAGCGTGTTCCTTGGACCTTATTCGCCTTCCTCGGCCAGGGCGATCTCAGCCGGGGGCCGATCCTGCACTCCGATGCAGCTAACATCAGAACATCGGGCACAACACCGAGGAATGCACAAAAGTTAGGGACCTCATTGAGGAGCTCATACAATTTGGCGCCCTAGCCCGCTTTGTTCAGAAGGGGCGCCAATTCCGAGAAGGGTCAAGAGACAGGGGTCGAGGACGTGTCGGTCCTAAAGAGGAAAGGACAAAAGAACAGAGAGTTGAAGACAGAGAGGCACGCCAGGATCCCAATATGGCAACGGGATCTATCAACATGGGGGAGATCCAATTCAGATTCGTGGGGAACCCTCACCCCCATCCAAGCACAGTGAGAAAAATAGGTATTGAGCCTCTCATCCATTGCGGCACAGTCGGTACGATCGCAGGCGGCTTCGCGGAAGGGGGTTCGCCTAGCTCTTTCCTGAAGCGACACTACAGGAACATCAACTCGATTAGCTACCTACCACCCCGTTCGCAACCCACCATCACCTTATCGGATTCAGATTTTTCAATCAACGATCCGAATCAGGATGATCCAATAGTGGTGACAACAACGATAGCAAATTGGAGGGTGCATAAAATCCTCATTGATCAAGGTAGCTCAATAGACGTACTCTATTGGTCAACCTTCATAAAGCTCAAAATACCCGAATCCGCTATCCAAGCGTACTCCGAGCCCCTGCTCGGCTTTACTGGGCAAAAAGTACATTTTCGGGGGTTCATCGATTTATTAACAACCTTTGGAAGAGGACAGTCCTACAGAACGTTGACGGTCCGCTACATTTTGGTAGATGCAGATACGACTTACAATGTTTTAATCAGACAGAGAACCCTGAACCGACTCGGAGCAGTCGTCTCCACTCCACACATGGCCATGAAGTTCCCCGCGACAAACGGTGAGATCATTACAATAAAAGCCGACCCAAAGGAGGCTAGACAATGCTATATGCAGAGTCTTAGGGTCACTCCTTACACCTTGAGGACCACGGTAGAAGGACAAGCGACCCAGACCAAGTCCGTTGCAAAGTCGTCCCACCAACAACCGAATGCAACAATGTTGAGTCAGTACCGACGTCTGATTTGACGAACAAAGGCCAAGAGCACAGAGAGATCAATTTGGATCCAAGAGCCGAGTTCGAAGAGAGCCGACCCACTTTAGGTGAACCTTTGGCAACAGTCACACTAGGAGCAGACCGACTCTGAACCGCAAGGATTGGCCTCGCCTCGAGCCGGGAGATCAAAATAGAAATAGTGCGAGTTTTAATGGCCAACGCAGATCTCTTCGCCTGGAGCCCCGCAGACATGCCAGGAATCGATCCGAACTTCATGCGCCACAAGCTAACACTCTTACCACAGGCAAAGCCGGTTGCATAACGGCAAAGGAAGATAGGAGAGGAACGACGCGCCGCGGTAGAGTCGGAGGTGTCCCAACTTGCTAGGGCAGGATTCATCAGGGAAGTCATCTACACTACATGGCTCGCCAACGTAGTAATGGTGAGGAAGGCTAGCGGCAAGTGGTGGATGTGTGTCGACTACATTGATTTAAACAAAGCTTGCCCCAAGGACACATATCCCTTACCAAACATTGACTGTTTGGTGGACGGGACGTCGGGACACGAGATGTTGAGTTTCCTAGACGCCTACTCGGGATACAACCAGATAGGATGTACCCTCCGGACGAGGAGGCAATGACATTCATGTCAGAACAGTCTAATTTTTGCTACCAAGTAATGCCAATCGGGCTCAAAAATGCGGGGGCAACCTACCAGCGACTAATGGACAAAATCTTCCATGACTTGCTTGGGAGGATCATGGAAGTATACGTTGACGACATGGTGGTCAAGTCCTAGAAGGCCGAAAACCATCCAGCAAATCTGGAGACGGTACTTGCGAGAGTCAGGGAGCATGATCTTAGACTTAATCCAGAGAAGTGCGTCTCCAAGGTCGGCGGAGGTAAGTTTCTCGGCTTTATGATTACACAAAGGCGGATTGAGGCCAACCCCGACAAATGCGAAGCCATCCTGGGTATGCGAAGCCCGACGTGCGTGAAGGAAGTACAACAGCTGAACGACAAGTTGGCGACACTATCTAGGTTTCTGCCAAAGCTGGCTGAAAAGGCGAAACTGCTTTTCAAATTGCTTAAAGGAGCAAAAACCTTTGAATGGGATGCAACATGCAAAAGCATGTTCCAGCAGATGAAAAAAGACTTGTCAACTTTGCCAATACTAGTAAGTCCCGCCGCAGACTCCTTTACTTGTATATCTGGCCGTGGCACAGATGGCAATTAGTGCAGTCTTAGTGTACGAAAGGGGCAGGGAGCAGAGTCCGATTTATTTCACACAGCCCGCGGAAGAACGAGATCAGGTGATAGAGAAGTTGGTACTAACGCTAGTGTTCTCGGCTATAAGGTTACGACACTACTTCCGCAGCCACCAATTGACAGTAAAAATTGACTATCCCATCAAGCATATTTTACAAAGACTCAAACTGGCTGGAAGGATGACGGCATGGGCTATCGAGCTCCTAGAGTTCGGCCTACGGTATGAGGCCAGAGGCCCAATGAAAGCTCAGTTCCTGGCGGATTTCCTCACAGAATTATCATCGATTGCCGAGGAAAAAACTTTTTGGCTGCTAAGTGTGGACGGTTCTTCAAACAGGAAGGGAAGCGGGGCCGACATCATCTTGGAAGGACCCAGAGAGGTGGCGGTAGAGCAATCTATCAGATTCGGGTTTGACACTTCCAACAATCAAGCCGAATACGAAGCCCTGATAGTAGGGTTAAGACTAGCAAGAGACCTGGGCGTGAAAAACCTCAAATGCCAGACCTATTCACAACTAATAGTAGGACAAATGAATGACGACTATCAGGCCCGAGAGCCCCTCCTCCAAAGATACTATCACGTGGCAAAGAACCTGACCCTCCATTTCGACGAAACCAGCATTGTCCACGTACCTTGGGCCGAGAATGACATAGCAAACGTCCTGTCCAAACTTGCGAGCACCAAGAAGATAGGGCAACACAGGACGCTGATCCAAGTGGTACTCTATGCGCCTAGTTGGAACCAGAAAGATGTCTTCGAGATCCGGAACGAAAGGGATAATTGGATGACACCTATTTTGAACTTTTTGGTACACGATACGCTTTCCGAGAGCGAGTCGGAGGCAAAAAGGGTAAGACGACAAGCGGTCTTCTATACTGTGATTAACGGAGAAATGTTTAGGAGAGGGTTCTCCATCCCTCTATTGAAATGTCTAGATCCCGCGCAGACTGAATACGTTTTAACTGAATTACACAAAGGGACATGTGGCATGCACTCGGATACCAAGTCGATGGCGGTCAGAGTACTGAGGGCTGGCTACTACTGGCCGACGGTCAAGAAAGATGCCCAGAGTTATACCAAAAAGTGCCAAGAATGCCAGCGATACGGGGCTATTTTCAACGCGCCCCCCGAGAAGATACATCAGACCTCTTCACCATGGCCCTTTAGCCAATGGGGAGTGGATATTTTAGGGCTGTTCCCGTCGGCCAAAGGACAATCACCAACTGGATAGAGGTCGAGCCTATTGCGACTATAACGACTCAAGGTACAAAACTTCTTATGGAAACATGTCATTTGCCGCCACAGATTGCCGCACAGCGTGGTAACAGAAAATGGCAGGCAATTCACTGACCACCACCTTGAACAGTTCCTTAAGGGACTTGGGATAAAGCACCTGGTAACGAGTGTGGAACGCCCTCAGATAAATGGACAGGTGGAGGCCGCCAACAAAGTCATACTGGGCGAACTGATAAAGAGGTTGGGCCAGCTCAAGGGGTTGTGGGCCGAAGAAATCCCGAGCATCCTGTGGGGCTATCACTGCACACCCCAATCCTCGACCAAGGAGACCCCTTACCGATTGACATATGGGACCGACGCCATGATACCTGTCGAACTAGGCGAAACTTCATGGAGACGAGTGAGCTTCGACGAACAAAGTAATGACAACAACCTTCGTGCCGAATTAGACATGGTACAGGAAGTACGCGAAGAGGCTAGGGTCCGGGCAGAAGCCGCTAAGCTCAGGGCGGCCAGAAGATACAACACCCGGGTATGTAGGAGAGCCTTCCAAAAAGGAGATTTAGTGTGGCGGAAAGTCAATATCGGGCTAACGAAGCAAAACCGTGCCCTAAGAGCCAAGTCAAAAGCATTTGAGCTACGAGTCGGGTTAACGAGTGAGAGTCGTAACCTAGAAACTAAGTCCATATCGGGTTAACGAAGCAAAACCGTGCCTAAAAGCTAAGTCAAAAGCACTTGAGCTACGAGTCAGGTTAACGAGTAAGAGTTGTAACCTAGAAACTAAGTCAAAAAATCGGGTTAATTGTGCCCTAAGAGCTAAGTCGGGTCAACGTACAAACAATCGTACCCTAAAAGAGCTATATGGAGACAAAAATCAAGACGAAATGTTAAAAGTTCGGAAGATTAAAAATGTCATACAAAGCTTAACATAGTATCAAAATACATTATCAAAGATACAACAAGCATAAAGTCCTCATCATGAACCAGAATCTCCGCCAGGTTACTCGTCGTCCCTGTCTATGTCGAAGCCCGATGAGTCAATATCGGGAGTAAGTAGGAGGGCATGATTCATTGCCTTGAAGAACCCGTCCTCATAGACCGCGACACAGGCCTATTCGAGTTCGAACTTCTCAGCTTCCCAGGCAGATTCCTTCCTAGCCATCTCAACCCTCACCTCGGCCACCTGCGCCTCGGTCGCCGCCACAGCTTCGCCTGCCCGAGTCAACTCTGTCTCGCGACGCTCCCAGAGATCTTGGAAATGAGCGACTTGAGCCTCCTTGTCCGCCAGCATTGCATCCCGGGAGGCGATAGTCTGATTCAACGTCTCGACCTCCTGCTCTAAATCAGCCTTTGACTTGGTAAGTTCCTCAACTTTTCGCTCTAAGTCCCCAAGTGGTCCGCGCAGATCAACCTTGACTTCAGCAGCCTGCCTGTGATGTTGCATGAGAGCCAGGCACCTGGCCAACATGACGTTGTCAGCCTTAAAACATCCCACCTCACTTACCTTGGACATCAACTCGACATCGTAGGGATACACGCCGGTCAGATCTTTTGCCTTGCGCTCCACGTGCTAGTTAGACTGCACCCCAGGGTAGGCGATGCTGAGGTGATCTAGGCAAATGGCAGGACCCAGGCCCCGAGACGACTGGCCCGCGGAGGAGGATGAGATGTGCACCGCCATATCAGTGAAGGTTGGCTCCCCATGGCGTGCTGGAGAACTGGGGCCACCATCAGGAGACCCGTCCAGATTGATCACTTCTGGATTAATCTCTTTGACCAGGCTCGCGCTGGTAGGATCAATCTCGGTAGACAGGTCGACATGCGAGGACTGGACCTCCGGAATGGGAGAAGCCGGCAGCTTGGGACCGCGATCCGCATGCTTGGGTTCGGGAGTGTCTCTCGGTACGAATTGAGAGTCCGAAGAACCTGCGGGATCCCCACGCTTCTTCTTCTTGACAGCCTGAAGCTCGGCGGCCAGATCTCACCGGCCACCGACTCGAGCACGTAGTTTTTTCATGTCGACGCTATGACACATGATTTCTGCAAAACAGAAAAGGAAGCTAAGTAACTTAGTCACATGAACATGCATGCACAAAAACATATACCTATAAACAAGGCGTTAGGGTCTTCCACATGGGGAAGATAGAGAATCGCCCGAGTATTGAAAGGACGACGAAGCTGTCTGATTGCATCAATAGCTTCTTTCTCCTCGGGGGCAAGATGATGGTCAGGACGAGGAGGAAACCGAGTTGGTTTCTGTTAATACAACGGAAACCAAGGAGAATGATCGGAATGAAAAAAAAAGGTGTTTCTGCTTATCCTCGGGATGACAACAAAGCTTAAAAAACTTAGTCTTGAAAAATTTGTACGAGGAATTATACAACGAAAACAAGGGAGTGCCGTGGCTGGCGGTTAACGACACCCAACTCACAAGTTTACTGATTTTCATTTGGTAAAAGTATGTAAATACACTCAAAGAAGGCTCGAAACCAAGATGGCTACAGACCAACTCAAAACACCTCAGGAAAGCCCAACTGTTTGGATGCAACTTGTTAGTATTCTCACAATACTTAAGGATTTGATGAAGCCATGCAAGATATGATCAACAAGTCAAAGCAAGCAAGTGGAAATGTGTTCTAGGCTGTGTCTTAGTGTGAGTGAGTATGATTGGCCGTGAATGAGAGAACATGTGCACTTCTAAGGAGAAATTCATTAGCACATGGGTTAAATTTAAATCAAACCATAAAAAGGTTTTAACTTTAGTTAAAAACAGTTTTGGAAAATAAAGTACTGAACTATTATGAATTGATTTCAAGTTAAGCCGAATCAATTTATTCGTGTCTGAGCATAACTGAATTAACAGTTTTGGAAAATAAAGTACTGAACTATTAAAAACTGATTTCAGGATAAGCCGAATCAATTTATTCGTTCCTGAGCTTAATTGAATTAACTGTTTTTCTGAAAATCTGGTTTGAGCTCTTCTTCTATAAGACAGTGGGTTTTTCAAGTGTGAAAAACGAGAAATACAAGAAAAAGAAAGAGAACATATAAAAGAAAGAAGAGAGATACATTTCTGAAAATCACAATCGTTTTGAAATATATTCTGTGAGAAATACTGTGTGAGATTCTGCTGTTTTCATAATAATCATTTTCAAAAGAGGGCTTTTACTTGAAGAATCAATTCTGACTAAAGTGTGCTACTGGGTTTCTTCAAGACTGTGTACGGGCCTTTCTTTCTGCGCCAATCAGGGAGTTTTTCTAAACCCTTCTTGATCCTGTTTGAATCAAGATTTGAGGTGTTTTCATTGTAACTCTGTGAAATTCATTGAACGTTTGTACTGGTTTGGGCTTTAGAAGTAAGCCTGTGTTTTCTGCTGAAATTGATTGAAAACTGCGGGGAGCAGTAGATCAATTTGCAGGGTTTTGATTTCTACGGGGAGTAGAAATTGACTGGTCTGGGCTATAGGAGTTAACCTGGGGTTTTCTGCTGAAATTGATTAGAGGCTGCGGGGAGCAGTGGATCAGTTTAGCAGGGTTCTGATTTCTACGGGGAGTATAAATTGACTGGTTTGGGCTATAGAAATTAGCCTGGTGTTTCAACTGAAATTGATTGGAGGCTGCGGGGAGCAGTAAATCAATTTAGCAGTGTTCTGATTTCTACGGGGAGTAGGAATTGGTTGATTAATTGTATGTGAACAATTAATTGAGTTAGTGGAACTTTCTTTGCAAGTGGTGCAGAGAAGACTGGACGTAGTCCTGTGTGGTGAACCAATATAAAAATTGATTATGTCTCTTCTTCTTGAACCCTTTTCTTATCATCTTGATTTGTTCTTGCATTGCACATTGAATTAAATTGAAAGATTGAATTAATTTTAGGTAATCTTGATAAAACTGGTTTAAGTCCTCTGTTGTATATTGATGTGTGCAATGTAACTTGAATTGTGTGTTGATTCTGATTATTCTACTGTAGCAGTTTATGAAATCTTGATTAACAGACTGTTTTGTTTCAAACATTGTATTACATACTGCATTAACTGGAAATTGATTGCATTGCTGGAAAATTTAATAATCTGCAATATCACATATCAGTTTTAATTTTGAACAAATCTGATCTGAAGGTTGTCTTGTAATATTGGGAATCTGAGTTGCTGCATACTTAAGAGTTCATTACTGCAGTGTGATTCTTGATATTTTTACTGTAAGAATTGTGTATTTGATCCTGTGCTGACATTGAAATGAACTGATAATTGACTTTGACTGAATTACTGTAATACTGCAGAATTGGTATCATTGTTGTGTGTTCTTGGTGAAACTGAATAATTGAATCTGAATTCTGAATAATTTTCAGTTCTGCATCAATTACTGGTGGTAAGAAAATTTATCAGATTTATTAATATTGATTGAAATCAGTGTAGTGTTGTGTAGGAGTTTTAAATTTTGTGTGATTGAGAATTTGCTGTGTACTTGTATCTGTCAGTATAACAAATTGATTCATTCGTGCTTTGAATCAGTTTATTTCTTTACTGCACCCTATATCTTTAGCACCAAGATGCATTAAAGTTTCTCAGATTGCGAAAACTATTTTCAAAGGTCTAAATTGGTTAAAATCTTTCAAAGTTCAATTCACCCCCCCTCTTGAACTCAGCCTAAAACGTTTTCACAATTGACTCGGGGATATATTCATCAGACTCAACATTCCAGCCTCAAAATCGGTCAAAGGGAAAGTCATGGAGTATTCCCTAAACATAAACTCATATACATAGGAAAAGTCATAACTGTCGACTCTCGGTTTCATATACACCCGCTCCCGAGCCCGACAAGGTTTCGCCACCGCATAATCCAGAACTAAATCCTCACAAACTGGGATAACAGATACAAACTGGTCTAACCTATCCCTAGTATTGAAAACAGAAACATGCTTATCTACATCACCGTGCACCCAAGAATACTTAGGATCAGCTATCGAGGGACCCTTAGCTCTCTTCGATACAGTGGAGGGTCTAGGGTTTCCCACGTGTGGTTTGGGGTTTTTCCTCTTCCTAGGGGAAGGAACGGCGTGCGACGCACCAACGTCTGGTCTAGGAACCGTCGCAGAAGACGTGGACTCGTTGAAAGCCGAGGGAGTGCGTTCGGAGGAGCTCGCTTCCCCATGGGAGCAACCTTCCTATCCAACATTGGCCTACGACTATCAGAAGAAGCAGAAAAAGAGGTAGAAGAAGCCATGAGCGTACCTAGTGAAAGAGTAGTTTGGTGAAGAGAGGGAATAAGTACACACGCACAGAGAAGAAGAAGCAATTGCCCGAGTTAGCTGAAAAGAGTCGACAGAAGACAAAGAGGGAAAGCCTCTGTTTCATTTAATACAATGCACCCGAGAGCGAACGGACGCGATCAAGCCACGTCACGCAGAGCCACGTGGCGCGATCATAGCGAGGGAGCGGAAACGACTCTCCAGTCACGTCAGGTCCCGTCAACTCTTTTCCATTTAATGTAGGTCGCGACAACTTAAAACTTGGCGCGCAAGGAGTAAGTTTCCGACTCACACCCAGCAATGAGGTAAAGGCAAAACCACCTCGACACCTATCATCAAGTCGGTTTTTGTGGGTAGTCCATTTGATAGCATCACAAACTCAGGGGGCTTGTGTACCTACCCCGAATCAAGTCCAGGTTCGGCCGTTTCATATCAGGCCCAACCCACTGTCAATCAGAATTAAGTAACATATATCCTAATTGATACTGCTTGATCCGAATATGATAATTTGTGATCCTAGATTCCTCAAAATCATTATGACGAGATATCCTGTCATTATCAGGCAAATATCCGGTCTTTAATGTCAAAGCCCTATAAATACGATTCAGGTCTACAGGAAGTGATATCTTTTTCCTCATTCTTACTTTACTATTCTATTTTCTTTATATACACCTAAAATATTCTTATTGACTTGAGCGTCGGAGAGTCTTCTGTAAGTAAGTCTCCCTTCAGTCTAGATACAGGAAGCAACTAGGAGGCCGATACAGACACGGGAGATGGCTCATACTCAAGTCGGGTAAGAACAACAATAAAATTCAAATGACCTAAATAAATATGACATTAACATATAGATTAAAAATCATATCAAAGTTAAATCTTCCATGAATAAGGAAAAGAAAAAAAAACATGATAATATGGATTGGTGAACAAAATAATAGTAATTAATCATCATCTTGTACTAACTTCAAAAGAATTGTTAATTTTCTTCAATAACATTGGATACACCTTGGAAGAACCTCATTCCTCTATGTTTTCTCACTATAATCTTTCTTATCTAAGTAATGACAATTTAATGAATTTAAAAATAGTTAATTGAATTACTCAAAAAAAAAAATTCATGCTTTGAACTAGAAATATAAACAATTGCTTCAACATTCCCACACGAAAGGTGGTTCCTATAATTATTAAGGATTTGATAACGAATGTTAAATACAAATTAAGATATAGCTTTAGTAATATGGGTGCTCAACAAAATATCTAGTCATTAAGCAAGATCTAAAAACTGTTGATTGTTATTCTTTCCACCATTCTAACACATTCATTTTCTCTAAAAAGTCAAAATTTAAAATTGGTTCCTCTAAATACACATTTAGTTGAATTTTTTCAATTTTATTAACGACTTGAAGCTTGCTCATTTTAACTACCATTTTGGTATAATTTAGTAACATATGTAATAAACAAGTGCAACAAAAACTAAATAAATCAAGGTTGATTAAAGTAAGTAACTTACATAGAAATTCTTGGTCTAGAAGCAAATCGAGATGAAAATTATACATGCTTACACTTTTAAACATTTTAGGGTGTAGTAAAACCTTGCTAGGATATGGAGCAAAATCTTGTATAGTTTTTCCTTTATTTTCCAATTTTAACTTCTAAATAAGTGGATCAACCGTTTCATAGCAAAAACCTAAATCCTTCCATCTAAAATTGCATCAAATGCAAGCATAACATTGTATTCAACCTAATATTTCTCAAATTAGGTCATCATCAATTCAACCATATTCTTAATTACTTTACCCCATCTTTCGCATTTTTTTATTATTAACAAACATTGAATTTTCAAACATGTAAAAGAATACAACTTGGAAGTAGGATAACTTGTGGTAGAAATCAAGGTAATGATATAAAAAAGGGTAAAAGAACTTACCACTCTTTTTGATGATCATATCAATTTTGACACAACCCAAATTTTTTCTATTGTGATCAATTATGTGAAGGAAAATCAATCCATCCCAATCAAGAGTCTAATTGTAGAAATTAAAAATCGTCATTTTTATTTTGTCTCGTACAAAAAAACATGGATTGCATAGTCACATTGCATCTAATTTGAATAAAAAGTTTAAGAATGCATACTTTAAGAGACAATTGATAAACATGGATATCTAATTTCCTTAACTTCCATTAATCAATATTACAAAATGATAGAAACATTAAATAATTTTATTTATTGCATTTCTCAGCAAAATTTTTGAATCTAAGATTATAATTCCGCCAAGTTTTTTCCTTGATATATCAAATATCTCCGAAAAGTGGACTCAGGCATATGATGAAGGCAGGATGTATGACCACATGACAACAAATTTAACACAATGCATGAACTCTATTCTTAAGGGTGCATGATCCTTACCTATTTGTGCTTTTGTTAAGACCATTTTTAAAAGAACAAAATCTTGGTCTATCAGACCATGACAAATTGCATGTTACAAGCTTGTCATCAATATCCTAAAGACATTATTGCATTACCCTTAAGAAATCAACAATAATCTACCATGTGTCATGTCCAAAGGTATAGTAGAGAAAATTCAAAGTTTGATGTCCATGAACTAGCCACTCCCTAACTTGGACACCAACTTAGTCATACACAATCAAATTAAATGATTGGTGGTTTGATTGTGGGAGTTTCAAGCTTTCTAACTTCCTTATGCTCATGTTATCTTTGTTCAGCATGTCATTTACAACTAATGGCATTCATTGACCCAATATACAATTTGCACAATGTTTACAAGGCTTATGAAGTCTAATATCATTTAATTTGAAATGAGGATTATTGGTCTACTTATATAAAATTGAATTTCATTCTAACCCCGACATGCATCCTAAACAATTAAAAAGATCAACCACTATTTCATAACCATAACAAAATAGATGACGAATTCCAAATAAGCCAAGTAAATGTTTTTACTATAAAAATGAAAATCAAAATAAGGCAAATTATCCATACTTAACAATAGAATGTCATATGTTGTAATATTTTTTTATTCTCTTTGTAACATTTTCTTGACTTTATTTAGCACTATCATGTCTTTTCTCAAACAAATATTAAAAATTCATATATATATATATATATATATATATTAATAATACATTACTTAAATAATTAGAAATGACAATTTAGTGTAATATACAATTTATCAAACAATTTTTTATTGCAATTTTTTGAAATAACATAACTCTGATTAAATAATTTGTTAGATTTTTTTGTGCCATTTTTATTAATAATATAAACAAAATAAAACAATTTTATTAATTCTTAAATTGATAAAATAATTATTGTTTTACAAATTTTCTTAATTATATTCAACAACTCAATCTTCAAATTTATATATTATTTTTATATAAATATTTAAATATATATTAATCTTCTTATTATTTCTAAATTTAAAAAAAAAAAAAATCTTGCATGCATACCACAACTTCAATGTAAAATAAATTAACCGGAAATTATACATGAGCACGACTTCAATTTAAAAATTTTACCTATTTAATTCATTTTACACTCAAACTCATTTGAGGACCACACAACTTTTACCTTGATTAAAGTGATCCTCATATCCACGATTAGTCGTACACTTTAATCACCACTTTTTTTTTTTTTTTCTTTGAAGTCGTTCTCCTCACATACATATTATCCAAAAACATAATTAGGATTTTTTTTATCCATTGTGATAATTTGTGAAAAGAATTACACCATTTATGCGTCTTATAGAATGTCCCTTCAACATTTAACATTTCACATATGTCATGGACTAAATGAAAAAATTACACAAATAACGTTGACAAAATATATATTAGAGGACCATTTCTTGAAACATATATATTCGAAGAGAGCAAGGAGAAAAAAAGAGAAGCTTGAATAGAGAATACAAAAGAGAGCAATTCCTGACTGTTTAAAGCACAAAAAATTGTTTTTGTTGAAAGTTAAAATAATTATTGGCAGTTTTAAATCATAAAAATCAGTAACTTGGATTTTTGTTAATTATTGTTAATTAAACATAAAAATGACACTGATTATTTAAAAATAAATAAAAGGTTAAATTATTATTTTTTAAATAAGACTAAAGTGGATAAAATAAAAGACTAAATGCATAACTTAATCTAATTTACTCTATATTTTTCTTTTCTAATAAACATTTTTTTTAATTGTTTCCGAAAAGTAGGCTAGCTTTTGCTAACAAAACAGAACTAAGGTTAGACTTTATTTATATGCAGAACACTAATTTCGAGTGATTAGGATGCGCATTCCTTGCAATTGATGGAATCACATATAACCGTAGAAGCTACTGCATGCAAAGCTTGAAACCATTAATTCTTACGGATTCAGATAAATGAATGTTAGTATACAATTTTTGACATTTGAACAGGGATGACTTACCAAAAATCTCGGCAAGAGCATGATCCCTTGCTAAAATGGTGGAACCGACTTCGATCCCTAATGACAATATTTCTATCAAAGAAACCTGAAACGTGCTTCATGAAACTATGACAGTCATAACAAATTCTAAGATTCTTAATGACCCTAATGGTCTTTCTATCCCTATGATAAAGAAGAACAAAAGCCACTGCTAATTTCTCACTGTGATAGCCCAGACAATGCTCCTTCTCTTCCTCTTGAATGTCATGCAGCACATTAGAAGTAATAGGGGTGTAACCTCCAAGTTTTACTGTGTCAATAATTGAACCTAGAAATCTTGTAATTTCCTCCCACTTCGGATGAGAATTATCTCCAGACAAAAACTCATGAACAACTTGATCAATGTGAACCAAACTAACGCCAGGCTCCTTAACAATCCTACTCTCCCTCATTGAATTCCTCACCCCCTCCTTCCCAACCCAGTTACCAACTCCACCATAAGCGTTTGACAAAAGCACATAATCACCATCATGATGAGGGTCCAACTCCTTGATCCTCTCCTTGGCCTTCTCAGCCAGCCCAAGATGATTGTGATTCACACATGCCCCAAGCAAGGTCCTCCAAATAATCGAATTTGGCTTAACATGCATCCCCTCCACAAACTCAAAAGCTTCAAGCATCTTGCCTGCGCGGCCAAGAAGATCAACCATACAACCATAATGCTCAAGCGCCGGTTCAACACCATACTTACTCCACATGCCCTCAAAAATCTGCCGCCCCTCCTTCACAGACCCACCATGACTACAAGCCACCAATGCACCCATAAACGCAACAGAATCAGGCTTCAAACCAGACTCGACCATAGCATAAAAGGCCTCTAAAGCCTCCCTACCGCGTCCATGAACGGCAAGCCCGTTAATCAGCGCAGTCCATGTTACCACATTCCTGTGAGGCATTTCATCAAACACCTTAACAGAACGATCAATGTCCCCGCATCGAGAATACATGTTAATAAGCGCAGTACCTAGTGGAACAGTAAGGTTAAGCCGAGTTCTGGCAATAAAAGCGTGAACCCAGATACCTAATTCCAAGGCACCTAAGCTGGAAACCGCGGATAGGACACTAAGCATGATGACCCCGTCCGGTAGGATATCAGTCTGACGGAGCTGCATTTGTTGGAAAAGTGTGAGGGCTTCATCGGGGAAGCCGTGTTTGGCGAAAGAGGAGATTAAAGAGGACCAAGAGACCAAGTCTGGGTGGGAGATTTCGTTGAACAGTTTAAGGGAGAGATGGAGGGAGCCGGAGGTTCCGTAGGAGTTTATGAGGGCATTTTGGACGTAGATGGAAGAGTGGAAACCGAGTTTGAGAACAAGGGAGTGGATATTGTGGGGGTTTAGTTTGGAGGGTTTGAGGATGAGGGGGAAGGTGAAGTGATCGAAGGGGATGTTGGTTCGGTGCATGTGGTAGAAGAGGGAGAGGGCGAGGGAGGGAGCGTGGAGTGACACGTGGCGGATGATGGCATTGTAGGGGAAAGTGTCGCCGGGGATGGGGAAACGGAGGAGGAGGGAGGCGGCGTAACGGGCGGTGTCGGGGGATGATGAGGAGTTGGCGCAGCGGAGAATGAAGGCTCGCAGGGAGAGAGGGTTGTCGTGTTGGCCGCGTTTGATGAGCGTGGCGTGTAGGTTGTATACTGTCTTCATGTTGGAGTAATATCTCGCCATCTCGTCTCTTCATTCTAAGCTCTGCTTGTGTACACTTCTCCTTCTAAAACTTCTAGGAAAATGATAATGTGCCCGTGCATTTTCTATTATTTTCGTGTCACACTTCGACGTGCCATGTATTAATATAGTTATTTTAGAACACATGTGTATCTTAGGGGTAAAATGTTTAAGTAGTTAGCTCAGTTCAAATAAGTGGTTTGCTGTGTATAATTTTAGAACACACACATGTGTCTCAGGGGTGGTAGATCTAAGTAGTTAGCTCAGTTCACCTAAGTGGTTCGTTGTGTGTGTACACATGTGTATCAGGAATTGAAGGTCTAAGTGGTTAGCTCAGTTCAAATAAGTGGCTCTATGTGTGTAGTTTTGGAACACACACGTGTATGAGGGGTGAAAACACTAAGTGGTTAGCTCAGTTCAAATAAGTAGTTCGCTGTGTGTAATTTTGGAACACACACATGTGTTTCAGGGGTGAAATGTCTAAGTGGTTCGCTCAGTTCAAATAAGTAGTTCGTTATGTGTAATTTTGGAACACACATGTGTCTCAGGGGTGGTAGGTCTAAGTGGTTCGCTGTGTATAGTTTTGGAACACACACATGTGTCTCAGGAGTGGAAGGTCTAAGTGGTTAGCTCAGTTCAAATAAGTGGTTCGCTGTGTGTAGTTTTGGAACACACACGTATCTGAGGGGTGAAACACTAAGTGGTTAGCTCAGTTCAAATAAGTGGTTCGCTGTGTGTAATTTTGGAACACACACATGTGTCTCAGGGGTAGAATGTCTAAGTGGTTAGCTCAGTTCAAATAAGTGGTTCGCTGTGTGTAGTTTTGGAACACATACAGGTGTCTTAGGGGTAGAATGTCTAAGTGGTTAGCTCAGTTCAAATAAGTGATTTGCTGTGTGTAGTTTTGGAACACACACGTGTCTCGGGTGGAATGTCTAAGTGGTTAGCTCAGTTCAAATAAGTGGTTCGCTGTGTGTAGTTTTGGAATACACACATATCAGAGGGGTGAAAACACTAAGTGGTTAGCTCAGTTCAAATAAGTGGTTTGCTGTGTGTAGTTTTGGAACACACATATGTCTCAAGGGTGAAAACACTACGTGGTTAGTTCAGTTCACATACGTGGTTAGTTCAGTTCACATAAGTGGTTTGCTGTTTGTAATTTTAGAACACACACATCTCAGAGGTGGAATGCCAAAAATAACTGTGTTTTCTCTTTCATTGTCACATAGGACAGTACATGTCACGTGTGTCAAACAGAAATAAGATAAAACGTGAGAAAAGTATCATTTTCCAAACTTCTAAGCGACGGACAATGTCAAATCATCACATCAAATCTCCCATTACTTACACCTGTCTACGTCCTCCCACAGTCGTAACCATATCACATCATTTCGCTTAACTCACTCACATAACACGTTTACGCACCAAAAATTTCCTTGTAAACTGCTGCCACAAACGTTGGGAGTCACAGGCTCAACTATTTATATACCAGTGTCAAAGACCTATTGTTTGAGTTAGGCTCAATCAAAATTTTAATCCAAAAATCGTATATATTATCTGTGATTTCAAATTTTAATAAGATTATCTGTTTATATTTTTAATTAAATTAAACTGAATTTTAATTAAAATAAAATCAAACAAAATCATTTTTTTATATTTCTTTATATCTCTCAAATGCTTTTTTTAACATATTTTTTTTGTTATATATATATATATATATATATATTGAAAAAAATTAAAATCTACTATGTCCGTATCTTCGCTCCCATTCTTATATCGATTTTAACCATGTCCATGTCTTCGCTCCCATTCTTATAATCCCTGTTCTTGTTTTGCACAACACCGAAAAAAGGAAAGATGTTATTGTTTGAAAGAGAGAATAAAAGAACGTCCGTGTTTACAATAAAACTTGGATTCCAACGAATAAAGTTTAACACCATTTTAATAGAAAAACAGATCATTATACGAAATAACAAATTAAAGAACCAAATCGAATAAAAAGCTAGAAATTCAAATCATCACCTAACCTAAAATTAGAACACCGAAGCTAGTTTCCTGCCCATGCCTATACAAGGATTGAATTTGGCTTTAATTTCTGTAAAGCCATTAGTAGTAGTCAATAACAAAATAAAATAAATTCTAAGACTTCTATAAATCAGACACTTGGAACTTTTCCCCTTTGTTTACCATTTGGTCAATTTTGAAAACTTGAAAGATTAAAAATAGACCACACGACCTGACTGAGCCGTTCAAGTGATTTTTCGGGAGTTATCCAAATAAGAAATGTACAAGCCCCTCTCAAGCGAGGATATGGTTGCAAAGCCACCGCGATATTCAATACTATGGCTATCATTATAAACATTTAGATGCAAGTTGAGAACAAAACTAACATCATACAAACATCATACAAGTCAGTATTTCCATGGGCTGATGAAAATTTGTAGAGCATGATCAGAATATACTACCCAGGAATGACTATGAATCGAAAACACCATCAGCGAAGCTATACAGATCAGAACCTCCACTGCGACTAGAAGCACCGATAGAGAGACGATCTGGTACTCCTGCGAAGCCTTCTGTAGATCTTTTCCCATACAAATTATTTACTAGTGCTGATGTAGACTGTCCCACAAAACTCTGCCCAACTGACCTATCATGAGACAATGCCCCTTCCCCAACTCCATGCCATCTATAACTGTTGCTGTTTAGCACTGTCCCAACATTATCTCTTATCATATCCCCCTGATACCCAGAATATGAACCACCCATACCTCCTCCAAGCATATTAACCCCATTTGCAACTGTACTTCCAAGATATTTTTCGGCCAAGGAATCTGAAACAGATCCAAGTTGTACAGATGCAGCACTCAGATAACTATTAGGGTAACCATATGATCTACGGTCCAGCAAATGGGCTGCCAATGAACCATCATACGAGCTATTGCCATCCATGCGACTAACAATCCTTTGCTCGTGCAAGGCGGCGAGTGAGGGTGATAGCACAGACGCATCTCTCCCAGCAAACCGTGTTCGTTTAGCCTCTGGAATCTTCATTTTGTTAGATGAATTGGTTTTATCTACTTTTCTCTTGATCGTTGACTTCTCTTCAATTTTTATATTGGTATCACTAATATCTTTCTCCAAGTTCACAATTTTATCCTTAAGTTGCCACCCAGGAAGAAGTTTTACGAAGTCAATATTGTGACCTTCCAAACAGTTCACTACAGATTTCAAAGCAGCTACATATTTTTCATGTGCTTGCTTCTGTGAAATATCGACATATATCAACAACAACGTTAATATTCATAACGAAAAAAACAAACACTAAATATAATAAAATATTGGAAACCAGCTAAAACATACCAGCGAACTAGGAAAATCATTTGCATCTTGCTTGGTTTTCTTCCAAATTTCTTCAGATTTCTGTAGAAATGAAGTCAGAGCTGTCTGAGGAGAATATTTCTCTTCAAGCCCAAAGGTATAAGCCAAATCAACAGCTTTAACAATGATGCCTTTTCTTATCATCCCATCTGAAATATCTGTGGCCAATGTAAATAAAAAAAATGAGAAAAAACCTTTTCAGAGTAGAAAGTAACAACATATTCATCATAATCATTAAGGCTAACATGCCTGATCGAGGAAGAGGAGAACTGTTAGGAGGGTAATGAAGTTAAAGGGGATGTTCATTTTCAATAATTGATGATTGGTAAGGGATTGGCAATTCTTTTCAATTCAATTTTATGATGCAAGAATGGAAAGGTGTCATAGGGTGGTGTGCAGAGTTGCAAATTATTTTCCCCCATTCAATAGACCATCCTATAGTAGCACACAGACCAATGTCTAAGGTATTCTAAACAATTAGAAAATGCGTGCCAAAGTATAAGATCATAATTAGTAGTTTGGGCAATGATTTTATTAAACTATCACAAGGAAAATAGAAAAAGTGTTATATATGCATTTAATAGGATTCAGGAGATGTTCATTTCTATGAAAATACAAAGCATGGTGGTCAAAATCGTGATCCAAAGCGATCTTCTCTCCCTCTCCAATGTCAAGTCACCTGAAAGTCACGATTTTCACAGATCACGTTGGATCACCATTATAAAGGCGCAACTTGCATGGCAGTGGTGATTCTCACAATGCAACCTTTCACGATGTCAATATTCCTCGTGACGACACCTCTTGCAACCTTCACGTTCGTGTGAAGGGACTTCTCACAACCTCAATACACCTAGCAGCAATGTTCCTCGTGACAGTGACGGCTTTCGTGGATTCGATGTACCTTGTGTTGTGGGGCACTTCTCGCAGTCTCGACATACCTTGTGGAGGCGCCTCTCGCAGCCTTGACACTCCTGGCAATGCCTCTCATGCTGCACCATGCGAAACCTCTCAAGGCAGTTCTTGTGAAGCTAATCGGTTTTCCATTGGGTTGGGATGCTTGACCCTATTGTTACTGTGACTGCCTCTCTTTCAAAGCTCAATTGTTAATAATTTGTAACTATGAAGGAGTTACTCCTATGTAACTATTTTATATATTATGAAGTTCAATTATGAAATCTGAAGGAGATACAATGATTTTGTGCATGTATTTATAAATTTCATAAAATTTGTAAGATTTTAGAATCCATGTTACGACCTCCAATCCATATTTCCCTTTCCGATTTTAAGAGTTCGATTTTGACTACTATGATACAAAGCTAATACAGGTATTAACTAAAACAGATTTCACAATACTACACAAAAGTCAACATCCAACACTATGATCAGTAGTAGTACATATGTTCTTAGAAACTTTCTTATTACAAATATCGGATGGGTTGCACTAACAAATACATAGAATAGAACAGATAAACTTAGAAGAGAGTAATGCAGCAAAAACGTAGTTGTCACAAGCAAAGTTGAAATATTATATTTAAGTCTTATAATTGTAAAATCTTATATTAAGCCATCAACTACATTCCAAACACCAAAACAACGTAAGCATTCTGAAAACCAGGATCCACACCACACAAGCATGCAGTAACAAGTGATTTGAGCGTACCAACTTATAGCCAAAATCTGCATTGAACTCTCAAAGGGAACAGATTGGCATTCATAAAATATTTGTTTGTCCTTAAAAGGGAGGATTTATACATGACATGTCAATGAGTTGACAGCATGACGAAGAACTGAATAGCGAAATTCATCACAGAATCCCCAGGCTTATTCCAAACCTGAAGATGTTAATCTTAGGGCAATATACTGTCACCAAATAATCTCATTGTCTATAAAAAATTTAACTCACTTTTAGCCTCATTAAAAAACTTACATTACCTATAGATTCCATTTACACTAACTCGTCACTCAAGTCTCGGCAAAGAAAACAGTCTAGTTTCTTTCCTGTTCTGATCTGACAAGGAATCAAGGCTTCACCTCAGCTTGTTGACAATTTAAACCCTAATAGAAACCATAGATATTGACGACTATGACGAAAACAAAACCATTCCCATTTCTTAGCATTATCACAACTTTCAAATTTTATCAACAAAGCTGTAAAACACAATATCTTATTCATATTCATCAGACCATCACTATGATTATTGCATTAAAAAAAGCATAGAATACATATAAATATATACCTGAAACCCTCTTAACCAAGAGCTGAGACTGGCGCAGGGCATCGGAGATTTCTCTATAATTGCTAACGCTAACTAAGTTGCATATATCCTCGTCCCGGAAAACACCAGGAATCCCAAAGCCAGCAATGAACAATATCAGACCCCTGGCATCAATCTCAGAGGCCTTCGACAAACCCCCTTCAACAATGAGCCTCTTCCTCCACGCAACCGCAGCAGAATCTGCCTCTTTCTTCAGCGAAGCCTCCACTTCCTCCTCGTTACCAACACATCCAGAGAGCAAATAGTACTCCAAAACCAGAACCGAAACCTGCCTCGCTGGAATCATCGGCGAGTCCTTCGTGTACGCTTTGCTTCCCTGAAGGAAAAACCTCCCAATGCATTCAAACACGAGCTTCGAGGGCTTCGGTGCACTCTTCAGCGCAACGGGAACCTGTTCCCGAAGCGACGCCGTTTCGGATAAACGCGATAACACGTATTTACGCAGGCCGCGGCTATTCATCGTTTTGCAAAGCGAAAGAAGCTCGTCCTCTTCCTTTTCTTCTTCTTTTACTTTCTCTTTCTCTTTCTCTTTCTTTCCCTCTTCCTCTTCCGCCACAGGTTTTGGTGTCGGATTGGAATCTGTTTTAACACTGTCTGATTGAGAGACGCTGGCTTCGGTTGTTTCTTTCGCATTTGGCGAGGCGTTGGACCCTGACAGTTGGAGTTCCTTCGTCCTTGCGTCGATGGCGTGTTCGATGAAATCGAGGTGTCTCTGCAGTTCTTCGTACCTGCTCTTGAAGGTTTGTATGGCAATGGAGAGGTTGTTGAGTTGGTTCACCGATTTCGCCAATTTGTCTCCGGCGTCGTTTTGGTTTTCCGGTGGCAACGATGGTAGTCCGTTTGTGAGGCTCTCAGAGGTGGCCATGGCGTGGAAATGGGCTGAGAATGGAAAGCAAAACCCTAGAATTTGCGCCAAAGAGAGAAATTGATTCCAGTTTCCGGTGGCAACGAAGGAACGCAATCACGTGGATAAAAGCGTGAGGGTAGTAGAAGGAAGGGTGTGTGAAGTTATAGAGCGATGGGCCTATTAATCTTACTCGCTGGGGCCCATAAGTAGAAGAATTACAATTTTTTATTTTATTTTTTATAAAAAAATGTGTTTCTAATGCTTTGTGTATAGATAAACTTTATTTTCATTCCAATCCTTTAACATTGAAGAATTAGTATTCAAAATTCATTAAATATGTCATTTTTTATTTTATAATGGTAAAAATTATCACTAAATATTAAATTTAAATGTAAATTATGTTTACATGTTTCAAATATTAGAGAATTAATTTATATCGATGCCAAATAATAGGGACTAAAAGAAAATTTGAAAAAAACGGTTAAATTTTGTTTAGATAAATAGTAAATTTTAAAATCTTTAATTTGTAATGTGATTTTAGTATTTTTTTTTTCTATTTCATTTCAAATTCTGGCAAAAAAAAAATAATTTTATTTCAATATCCAATTTTTCTTACACTTTTTGGTATGATTAGAACTTATACCTAAAATGTTTATTGAAAGGTATAAATAAAAAATAATTTAATTAATTAAAATGTAAAGTTTAAAATTAGATCAAGATACAGAGGGTTGAAATTATAAAAAATAAAATATTAAATTTGTGAATAGAAATTAAAAAAATTATAATGTCTTGAGGATTTACAAAATCTATCTCCTCATATCGAGATTATATAATAGCAAGTGATATCATAAACTCATCAAACTTTAATATAACTTATACTAATTTAGGAATCGACTTTAAATCTAAGTTAATCCTACAACATGGACATCTTAGATAAGATTTTCACACATTTACATATTATAAATTACATACTATAAATTAGTTTCATTTAGTTTCGTAGTAACGTAGGATTCTCAACAATTTGTTTTGTATATTGATTTGCACACATTTAGTCTAATAATTTAAATTTGATATTTTGCTTATAAATATAAATTTATCAGGAAAATAAATTGAAATGATTAAAATTCAATATTATTTTCAATCTTAGTATGTGGCAAAGCATGATAAAGGTGGTTAAAATATAAAATATGTTAAAATTACATTATTAATGAATTTAATTTAGATACAAGATAAAAGAATTAAAAAAAAATACAAGTTAAAAGAGATTGTGATAATTAAAAATAACAAAGATAGTTAGTTTCAATAGATCAAAAACAAAAGTTAATGAAGTTATTATTTAAATGACAAAAAGGAAGAACATAATTTTTACTTGTTAAATTGATCACTAAATTTATTGTTAAGAAAACGAATTCGAAATATATATACTATTAAATTTATTGATTAAATGGTGAAATTCCAATAAAATCACATTTTTTTGGCACATACGTAAATCTTCCTACAAACTTACAACAAAAAATGTTTAATAACGACACACATTTATCTTGAGATTTTTTTTTGAAATGATTAGCTTACTGAAAATACTCCAGAAAAGATATACAGCATCCAATTACTAAGTCCTTGGTATTAACGAAATTTAAAATTAATTATCAACTTTGTATTGTTCCACTGTTTCATATTAAAAAATAATATACCATTAAAACATAAAATGCTTTTCAAGTATAAATAGATATCTTCACACTACTTAATTATGAGATGTAAATCACTTAAATTTAATATACATAATCATCTAAGTGCAATTATATGATTCAATTATATTGATTAATTCCTCAGCTACAAAATTGAGTTAGGGTTGACTATTTTATTATTCATGGACAACAATATATTTATTTTCAAGAATAGTTGCAAATGTACCTTCACTATTTCATCATGCAAACAAAAATTATACCACTTCCAAACATAATCATTCTTTGTAAACATTCAAAAATTGTTGAACTATAGGATGTGTATGTTTTTTTTTTTTTAAATATAAATGAATATAATTTGAATAGAATGTTTGTAGACAAAAGTGTTACATGGAATAATGTGTCGGCACATTTAGTAAATTCGACATCTGATGAGCTATGAAGAAGGGGTTGGTTGATTTGGTATGCTTGCTTATCACATAAGAATGAAATAGCTATGCTATGCTACCAAAGAGACAAAACATTTGTCATATTATGTGTGTGTATACCTATCATATACTACTGCTTCTGTACACTAATTAATTACAGGTTTGGCTTGTGTCAGTCAGATAAGTTGACAATCTTATTATCAAGCTGATTTGTAACAAAGGGGTGACCATTAGCATCCAAATCAATGAGGACAGTGTCACCTGGCTTGCACTCTCCAAAAAGAAATGCCTCACTCAATGGATCTTCTATTAGTGATGTAATGGCCCTTCTCAGAGGCCTAGCACCATATGTTGGGTTATAGCCTTGCTCGCACACAAGGTTCTTCACTGCTTCAGACACCTTAACATGGATTCCTAGGGACAACACCCTTTTCTTCATGTCTTGAAGAAGCACATCCAATATCTTCAGTAACTGCAAAAACATCAATGAAATGAACATCCAGGATTACACCTTAAAGTTTCAAAAAGTTTGTTTTAGTCCTACCTAAGTTAACAATTATTATCAAGACGAATTTGATGGTTTACTCGTTTTAAAAAGTAGCAAAACTATTCATTATAAGACACCCTCTAATTATAGCCTAGATTTGGCAAGTCATCATTTGGTTTCTCATGCACAGACAGAATAAGATGCTTGGGGTGCCTGAACAGTTGGTTTGTGTAAGGAAAATCAAATTATTGCTAACAAGCACGAATGAATATGGTACCAAGAACCTACCAAGTGACCATCATCAATGAGCAATAAAAATCACAACCAAAAGTTCACCAACCTGTGACTTCTCGAGGGGTTGGAACACTACCACTTCATCTATCCTGTTGAGCAATTCTGGACGAAAATATGTCCTCAGTTCTTCAATTACCATCGATTTCAAGCCATTGTATGATGTTGTTTTATCATCAGGAACCAAGAAACCTATGGAGTTGTGTCGACCCTTAGCAATTGCACTAGACCCCACATTTGAAGTCATTACCACCAATGCATTTTTAAATGAAACTCTGCGACCCTGTTTGAGCCAGTTTTGCAAACATTAAATCAAACAGAAAATTTAGGAGACCAGCAGCATAATAAACTCCACATCACATTGTTACAAGTTCGTACTTTTACTTGGCAAAGAAACAGAAAAGGAAGAAATACAAATTCAAGGAATAACAAACCTGAGAATCAGTAAGTTGACCATCTTCCAAAATTTGAAGAAGAATGTTGAATATATCTGGATGAGCTTTCTCTATTTCATCAAGCAATAACACAGTAAACGGTTTTCTTCTAATAGCTTCTGTTAAAACGCCACCCTCTCCATAACCAACATAGCCTGGCGGCGATCCGATCAACTTGCTCACTGTATGCCGTTCCATGTATTCACTCATGTCTAGTCGTACCATGGCTGCCTCCTGAAATAATTTACATGAAAGCCTAATCATTAAAAGATGAACAATAAGTGGTAACGTAATCACTTCAGATCATTAAAAAGAAGAAAAAACAACAAAAGAATCTTCACTAATTACTCTTGTTTAACGTATACTTTGTAATGTCTTACCGATCCAAAGTAACATGCAGCCAAAGATTTTGCAAGTTCTGTTTTTCCGACCCCGGTAGGACCACAGAATAACATGGCAGCTATTGGTCTATCAGGGTCCTTGAGGCCAACCCGGGATCTCTTCACAGCTCTAGAAATGGCAGCAACAGCCTCGTCTTGTCCGATCACACGTTTGTGAAGTTGATTATCAAGGTCTAACAGAAGAATTCTTTGATCAGCCGTGAGTTTCTGCACAGGAATTCCTGACCAGAGGGAAGCAACTGCTGCTATATCTTCTGGCCCGACTACTATTGGTCTAAAGAGAAAACTAAACGTGTTAGCCACTAGATCGAATCCCGGAACACACAAAAGAATGCCCTCTGATTATGGGTCAAGTAACATACTCATCATCCGTGGTTGTAGAGGATAAATATGAATCCAGTATGAGTTGATTGTTTTCGTCAATGTTGGAAGCACCATAGTATTTAAGCTTGCTCTCCTGAACCAGTTAAAAAGAGATGTTATCATAAAATAAAACTGTAAGCAACTGATACAGGAAACAGGAAAATACTGGAAGCAATGCCATTACCATTTCATGCATGGACTTGACAGCTCTAATTTCTTGCCAGTAATCAGCTGGGCACTTAGAAAGAATGCCAATTTCTTGTTCCTTTTTCTTCCTAAAGGCTACAATACGAGCTCTGCTTCCTGCTTCATCTATGAGGTCAATAGCTTTATCAGGTAGATACCTATCAACTATGTATCTTGCTGACAAATCAACTGCAGCCTTTATAGCATCTGCTGTGTATCTGCATTTATGGTATGCCTCATATTTCTCACGTAAGCCCGTAAGGATCTTTATCGCGTCATCCTATATATTAAAATATATAGTCCAATAAGAAATCAAATTATGATTAAATTGAGGGAATATAATGATATAGACACAAATATGGAGGACAACCTCACTCGGTTCATCAACCCAAACAGGTTGAAACCGTCGAGCCAACGCCGTATCTTTTTCAAAATAAAGTCTGTATTCGTCTATGGTGGTTGATGCAATACACTGCAAAGATGATGTTATTGCACTATGAATAGCAGAGAAGCTATGTTGAAGCACATACAAAATGCACCATAGAATGGATAAACTACAAAGGAAAATCCATCAGAGGTCAGAACTATTTTCTCTTCAGTTGTTTCACCCAAAGAGTTTAAATTCAGAACTGTCCGCACCATGTATCCCATCCCAGGGAAAAGGAATAATGAAAATCCCAACAGAACAAAAGCATTAACAGAAAATAAGTTATTCAACACTACCGCAGTCAACATTGTTTTAGCATTGTCGAATATAATTATTTCTGGTAATCACATAGTTACCTAACATAGTTTTGACTAAAGGTGGCAGGAAAATTATATGAACTTAATGCTTAGAACTTTTCTGACGGTTTCCTCTAGTGCACACTAGTGATCAGAAAGGTTTCATAAATCAGAAAGTTAGATAAAAAAGCTTGGCTATCATGACTTTATGAATAAGTCGAATTGTAAAATCTTATCAACCAGCCTTGTCCATGCATTGCACTCTGACATCCCTATTACCACTCTTAAAAGAAGTTCATATTATTCAATCCTTAATGCATCTAAGATAAAAATTATCAGGACCGGCTAGATGGAAATTAGAGAAACTGAGGGAGACTCGAGCATCATTGAACATACAACTTTTCCCTCATTCCATTAACAGGTTGCCCTGTTAATAAAAGAAATTATATATACATATACCCTTTTGACTCCATAACTTACTGAAAAGCAAGATATTTAACAACTAACACTATTATGATTAATATCTCTTGCAGCTCCGAGTGAAGTTCATGGCCCTTCATTCAAGAGAACATATGATATGATCCAAGCTGAGTCTAACAACAAGTATGATAACCTCCCAAATTTTCCATATATTTTTATCTCTAACCTTAATCTTATATGTTATCGATAATTGTTTACAGTACAACAGCCCTCAAACAGAAAACGTGGTTATCTTCAGGAGTCATTCAGAATAGAATTAACTAATAATCACCTGAAGTTGACCCCTTCCAAGTGCAGGTTTAAGTAAATTAGCTATGTCAAGGCCAGCTCCCTTATTTCCTCTCCCAACTGTTCCTGCCTGAACAAGTATATGAACTTCATCAATGAAGAGAATGACATCACCTGCATTTCGAGAATAATCAGTGAGAGTTAAAACAGTCCTCTTCTAGCTCGTCAAGTATGAGTTCATCTAACTCTTATAAATTCTTTTTATATTACAGTATTCACCTGACTTTATTACGTCTTTTATCAACTTCGTAACACGTTCCTCTAGCTCTCCTCTTTCTTTTGCTCCAGCCATTAACAGGGCTATATCCAATGACATCACACGCTTTGTCTGCAGAACACAAAGCAAAGAATAAAATCACAAGGCATAAAACACCCAGAAATACACAAAGGGCAGAGTAGAAAAGAAAAGCTTTAGAAACATCAATCACACATCGAGACACGTACCAATAAAAAGGGAGAAACATCTGCCTTAGCAATGCGAAGTGCCAGCCCCTCCGCAATAGCAGTTTTTCCAACCCCAGCTTCACCAAGAAGAATGGGATTGCTTTTTGTTTTCCTGCACAGTATTTGAATTATTCTCTGAACTTCAACTTCTCGGCCAACAACTGGATCAATTTGTCCTTCACTTGCACGGGCAGTGAGATCCACACAAAATTGTGATAGAGGACTCTCCTCTGACAACCACAAAATGATGACAGAAAACTCTTCTCAGTCCTCTCAGCCTTCAAACACAAAAGTACAGAACAGCAGACCTATATACCATTTTCTTACCTCCTGTTGTGCCAGAGGCTCCAGCTTCAGAACCTTTTCTTGAAACTGATTTGTTAAGCACCCCCTTGGACACCGTATTAGGTTCTCTACCGTCTTTAGCAATCTCCTTTTGTAATCTGGAGAATGCCACAGCTGCCAATTGGCTTCCATTTGTCCCCAATCTGAAATCATATTTGTACACTACCAAAATCAATAGCAAAAACAGTTATAGCTACACGTACTAAAATCTAACACATCTGTCTGCAATTTTCTACAACATCAAATATCAAGAAACCACAACCATGACCATGAATTGTTATAGATAGTTTCATATTGTGAAACATTATAGTTACACACATTTTAAACTTTAAACATAGATCTTTCATATATTTTGGCCGCAAAAGTCTCTAATTTTTTTTGTTCCATATAAAAAATCTGTGACCATGAATGCAACCATAAATTAAAATCCCATGCCTGTAATTACTGTCACATCAATAGTGTTTACCAGCAATTTTTCCAACCATGAAATAAAATCTGAGAACAATAAATCCATGGTATCGAATTATACCTGTAAAGGACCCTACTAACACTTCCATCATCCACTTTGACTAAACCAACAGTAATGTGTTCGGGGGCAACGAATTTGTGTCCCAAAGACTTGGAATACTCAACCGCAGCCTCAAACACGCGCTTCGCGTTAACGGAAAAGGGAACCTGCGTGGCACTTGTTTTGTGATCATCACCAATCCCACCACGTGCGGAACTGTTCCGAACCCAGACACTGCGAACAACCTCACGCGCCTTCTCGATGGTGATACCAGACGCGAGAAAGCCGTCGGAGGAGCGATCCTCCTCAGCCACGAGCCCCAGCAAGAGATGCTGCGTGTAAACCAATTCGCTTCCGAGCGCCTTGGCTTCCCTCTGCGACAAGACTATGGCCTTTATCGCTCTCTCCGTGAAGCGTTCGAAGACAGCTGAAACACCGAACGCTCTTCTTCTCTTCCTGGTCCTTCTGATCGGTGCCAGCGAGGTCAGCGTGAAGCCTCTTCTCTGAGAGACGCGAAACGAGAGAGAAGCGAAGGGTTGCGGACGAGGGCGCGTGAATAAGACGTTAGTAGAAGGAGAGTAGGTGCGGGAGGCAGCAGAAAGCCATGTGGTTGAGGTGGAACAGGGCTCCAGAGGGAGGGACCGAACGTGTGAGCAAGGTAAGGTTCCGAACCAGGACGAGGAAACTTGCATGGTTTGGGTCGGTTTGGCCGTCAAAAGTGAATTGAGAGAGTTCCGAGGTGGTTACGTGTGAAGGAAGAGTAAAAGTGAGGCGAAGATCACGGGGGCTTCGTGGAAGACTAAGAAAAAAGGAAGCTTTTTAATGTTATTTTAGTGTTGGGTTTTGGGTTTGAGAAGAAGGAAAGAAGAACGGGGAAGGAAGGTATGGAGTGAGAATGGCGGACACGTCACCGCATGAGAGTGAGAGCAAAAGCCAACTTTTCTTTCTTGCTTGGGAAAAGGCTAATGCTTTCTTCCATCCAGAAAGCAACACCAAAAGGTCAGCGTACCTCGACTTCCCGCAACTACTTCCCTTCTAGCCGCCAACTAGGTTGTTTTTTCTTACAATTTACAAATACGAAATTCTCTTGGACCCTTCTCAAAGGTAAGATTGAATCATAAATAAATGAACCAACATAAATATTGGGTTCAGATGAACTTGTTATTTTGGCAAGTAATGGGATAAAAGACCAAATTTTGCTTTGTTTTCTGTTCTTGGAATATCATGGTCAAAATAAAATGCCATAGGGGATGCATTGCAATCACAGGTTCAGACTTGAGAGGGTGACTTTTCCAAGTTTGAAGAAGTTCCCAGAATCTACTTTTGAACACTTGGAAATCGCTAAAAACGTTCCGAGATTGAAAGGATCCAAAAACAGACGTGTTATACCCGAAGTAACAGGGACGTTTTCCATCAACCAATTACACGTGTCCCTGACCCACAAGGTGTGTATGTATGTACCCTGCTGAAAAAAAAAAAGGGTTCCTTTTCACTTATTTGCTTGCTTCATTTATTAGACTGTTTGACAATTCTGATGAAAAAAATACTATAAGATTGTCGGACAATTGCTATTGATAAACTTATCAATGTGACTTTCTTTTAGACTACAGGAAGACCTAAACACTGAGCCGAAATGCAATGAGAAAGTTGAGGAGTTTCTTGGCAAAAACTTTAGTATCATTGTCTCTATGTTGGACTAACAACTCCATCAGAGAAGCACCCTGCCACTGAAAAGTATCTGAAAAAGCAACACTGTTTTAGCAACTTTTAAAAGTTTTTTGTGATATCATTGGAAGCAACTGCGGATAGTCGCTCTATTATATATATTTAATAGTTAGAATTACTTGAATTCAAAAAAATAATGGTAAGTTCTTAAGTGGACCGATTTTTTATCATTAATTTATATTATGTTTAGACTTGAGTGATTATTTTTTATCCACATAGATTTATATTAATTGTGATTATTTTGGAAAATGTGATTTGTGTGGATTTAGAGGAGATATGGAGATGGTTAAATGGATGCCTCACATTATACATAGATTCAAGAGAATTTATAGCTGATAAAAAGCAAATGACGAAATTGTTCATCTTGATTTTTTATGCATAGTTTATTTTTTACTATGCATGTCTACAATGTGGATACCATACCAGTGTGAAGTGTTATTGTTTGTGGTTTGTTAGTGACATTTTAACAATTACGTGATTTACATGTAAGGTTTGATAATACCGACATGACTCCATGGCTTGAAATGGATGCATGGAGGTACATAATCGTTTGTGGAGATCATAAATTTTGCATGATAAAATAAGTAGATAATCGATTATGGTAATTGATATATGTAATGGTGGCATAATCGATTATATTCTTTTGTTTCTTCTTAAGGCAATTAAACATTACAAATGGAGATATAACTCATATTAAACATTAAAATGTAATAGAGATATAATTTAGACATTAGAGTAAGTCTTTCCTATCGACTACGCGTTAACCATGACGAAAAAGTATTTTCAATTGGTTCGTCAAGCAGGTCCACCCGATTACACAACAACCATTCCTGACCGGCATCTTGATAAAACGCTCTAAAAGACTTCACGTACTAAACCGATCGGTCATATTCCAGAACAACAGTGAAATAGATAGTTGTGATCAACAAAAAGAACCACGCCCTCAACATGATTAAAGAGGTAATTAAAGGAGAGTAACACATGGGCCTTGGGCCATAAAGGTAGGCCCAAATGCAAGCCTATAAATAGGCCCAGGCACCAAAGAGGAAGGTAATGTTAATCTGATCCCTGAATCCCACTTATACTAGAACATTATACTGACTTGAGTATCGGAGTGCATGCAGAAACTGCACCCGGGACAATGATAGATAAGTAGACGGACGGTGGTTGAGGATCTAGAAGTGAGAAGGAGCGGATGTGAGCACTACAGTCTGGAAGGAGCATCTTTCGTTGTGATAACACTTTGGCACCCACCGTGGGGCCGAGATTACTTGCACCCGGCAGGATGGTAATGACCAGAAATGTGGGAGATAGACCAAACCACGAGGAAGCACGAGAGAACCACGCTGATCCCATCACGGTGATGATGGAATTACGGAGAAAAATGAGGCCCTTAAGAGAAAAAGCACAGACGAGATCAAAGCTTTAAAAGAGGAAAACGCCCAGCTTAAGTAGGGAGTGGAAGCTACGGTAAGGGTGGAGACCTAATGTGAGAATCAGGAGGAGTCCAATGGCCAGACGAACGGAATACGCATGTTGAAACCACCCACAAACAAGACCAACCATGGTTCGTTGTCTAGAAGACATCCTTTCACGGAGGCGATCATGGAAGTCGAGCTGCCGGGGAATTGAAAAGGACTAGCTTTAGATCGATATGATGGCTCCACAGACTCGGACGAGCACATCAATGTTTATGTAACTCAGATCAACTTGTACACGGACGATGCAATTTTATGCAGGATCTTTCCTACTTCACTGAAAGGAGCGGCGCTAAGTTGGTTCACCCGACTTCCAAGTAATTCCATAGATTATTTCGACACACTGGTAACTAAGTTTGGAGCTCAATTCGCCACAAGTAGTCAGCATCACCTAACATCTATTACCTTGGTCAACTTACAATAGGAGAGGGGAGAGTTGTTAAGGGCCTTCATGGAGCGCTTTGGGAAAGTGGTGCTTAATATCCGAAACCTGAATCCAGAGGTGGCTATGCATCACATGGTGACCGCTCTAAAACCTGAACCTTTCTCGGATAGCCTCTGCAATAAGCCAGTTGCGGACATGGATGAACTACGACAGAGGGCCGCTAAGTTTATGTAACTAGAAGAGTTGAAAGAATTCTAACAACAACGGAGGAGATAAGGCCGTCAAAGCCAACGGAAGGTACCTGCTCTAAAACAGGCCCGTCGAGACCACATGACGGACCACGAACCCCAAAATTCTCGGACTACACACCCTTGAATGCCAATCGGGCTTGAATACTGGAAGAAGCCCTAAGCACCGCCATCATACCGGTCCCCTGAAGGATTCCATCCCCGCATAGCAAGCATTGTCGATATCATTGTAACTACGATCACACTACGGAGGAATGTTTGGCTTTAAAAGACAAGATAAAGGAGTTGATACATGTTAGACACCTCTGACGCTATGTGGCGAGGCCAAACGCATAGAATTACACACGGGAGGCTCAGGACGAACGAAAGGAACCAAGGGTCAACTCTAATCGGCCACATGTGCCGGAGCGACAGGTGCTGCCCCTACGGGTAGTCATTAATAAAATCTTAGGGTTTGGCGGAGGAGGTGCCTCGTACTCCACCTGAAAATGACATTTGAGAGCTATCCAATCTGCCCACTCTGTCAGTCGGTGATGACAATGAAGCATACCTCCCATCACCTTTTCAGATGTAGACTGCAAAGGTATTGATCCAGACCAGGACGACCCTATGCTTATCACGGTCGAGGTCGTGAACTTCGCGATAATGAAAACACTCGTAGACCAAGACAACTCGGTCAACATATTATATTGGAAAACATTCCAGAAGCTTGGGTTCTCAGAAGAGGCAATCGTGCCGATGGCCGAACAGATAGTAGGTTTCTCATGAGAGAGAGTAGACACTCGAGGTTATATCGACCTCTATACCAAGTTTGGCGAAGGTAACCCACCAATACCGAATGATTAAAGTGCGATATCTGATTGTCGGCGCAAGTACCTCGTACAATATCATGATTGGAAGGTCGTCTCTCAATAGGCTAGGAGTCATCGTCTCTACCTCTCACCTTGTTATGGAATTCCTAGTTGACAATAGAGAAATTCTGACAGTCCATGTCAATCAGAAAATCGCGCAAAAATGCTACACAGCTAGCTTAAGAGCGGTTAACCAACCGGAAAAGAAGAAGTGGGAGGTACGGGGGAGAGTAGTCCAAGTTGTCGCATGGTGGCCATAACCAACCTCAAGGAGAATGATGACGCCCGGATTGAACCAAAGGAAGAGACGGTGGATTGGCAACTGGGGACCGAGGGACAAAACACGAGGATGGGAACCAACTTGGCCCTTGAGATGATGAAAAACATTGGAGATACTTTAGCAAAGAACCAAGACCTATTTACTTGGTCGGCAGAAGATATGTTTGGGGTAGATCAAAGAGTGATGGCACATAAACTCTCGGTGTGTAAAGAAGCAAAACCCATCTCTCAAAAGAAGCGGAGGCTTGGATAAGAAAGAAGGATGGTGGCCGAGGAGGAAGTTAAGAAGCTGTTGGAAGCCATCTTCATCAAGGAAGTGCAGTATACGACATGGTTAGCAAACATAGTTCTGGTAAAGAAAATCAACGAGAAATGGAAGATGTGTACAGACTACACAAATCTCAACAAGGCGTGCCCGAAATATGTATACCCCTTACCAAGCATCAACCTTTTGGTGGATGACACCTCAGGACACACTATTCAGAGTTTCATAGATGCTTTTTCGGGCTACAATCAGATCTCAATGTACGAGCTAGAGGTGGTGAAGACTGTTTTCATCACGGAAACAACAAATTATTGTTATTGAGTCATGTCTTTCGACTTGAAGAAGGCTAGAGCCATGTATCAAAGGCTAATGGACCGTATATTCAAAAATTAACTCGATCGTAACATAGAGGTGTGTGTCGATGACATGATCGTCAAGTCAGAAATTTTGGATCTGGACGAAACGTTTTCCAACTTGCGCAAATTCAACATGAGATTGAACCTCGCCAAGTGCGTCTTCGGAGTCGGAGGCAGAAAATTCTTAGGCTTCATGCTCACTGACCGGGGCATAGAGGCCAATCGAGACAAATATGCGACCATTGTGGCCATGAGAAGTCCACAAAATTTGAAGGAAGTGCAAAAACTCATGGGACGGCTTACATCCCTCTCTAGATGTCTCCTCTGACTCACCGACAAGATCCGACCAATCCTAAAGCTACTATGGAAAGCAGATGTATTCAGATGGGATGCTAAGTGCGAGGAACCATTCACCGCCATCAAGACGGCTGTTTCCTTAACATCCGTCATTGAGTATCCGACACCCAGTTGTGTCTTACTACTTTACCTGTTGTGTCTAACGATGCAATCAACACAACTTTGGTTTAGAAAGAGGGACAGTGTCTAGTCTACTTCACCGGTCGAGCTCTGCAAGGCCCGGAGTCGAGATACTAAGTGATCGAAAAGGCCGCCCTGGCCCTCCTCCACGCAGTAAGACGGTTAAGGTTGTACTTCCAGAGCCACCCAATCATTGTGAAGACCGATTGCCCTATTGGCAAAGTCTTCTGTAAACGTGAACTAGTCGGTCGGATAATAGCTTAGTCAGTAGAATTATCCAAATTTCTTCAATTTGAACTGAGAGGATTCATTGTCTCTCCGATTTTGCTTGCGAACTGCAGGATCTCGTCGCACCAACCAACCAGGAAGTAAGGGTGATGTTTATGGACGGGGCGTCAAACGAGAAAGGTAGCAAAGTTGGAGTCGTGTTGGAAAGCCCCTTAAGGGTCAGGATTGAGCAGTCGTTGCGTTTTGTATTCAAAATGTCTAATAACCAAGCCGAATATGAGGCTCTCATAGCCGGACTACGACCAACGCAAGATATGGGTGTGAAACACCTTTGATGTTTGAGTGATTCCCAACTAACTGTCAGCCAAATTAATGGTTAGTTCCAAGTCAACGACCCTTACTGCCAAAGTATTATCATACGTTCCTTGGCCTTAAGATGGTCGTGGGAGAAGTAGAGGTGGAGCACACCCCGAGACAAAAAAACTCGCGAGTCGACATATTATCAAAGCTGGCAACCAGGAAAGGCAAGGGCAAACACAACACAGTTGTATATTTAAATTTTCCCAATCTGAGTGTCTCGTTGGAGGAATGCCTATGCACAGAAACCGTTCCCGCTGATTAAAGATTACCCATAAAGTAGTATCTAATGTCGGATGCCAATGGAAATGATGAGGTGGGTGACAAGGAGGTCGCAAGGAAGGCAATGTGTTTTGTACTCGTCGGAGACGACTTGTATAAAAGAGGCTTCTTAAGTCCTCTTTTGCGTTGTGTCAATGATCAAGAGGCAGAATACGTGATGACCAAACTACATAATAGGGTATGCAGCATGCACAACGATCATCAGATGTTGGCCATTCGAGTACTTAGGGCGGGATAATATTGGCCTACTATACGCTAAGACTGTAGTCAATACATCAAAAGATGTTGAAGTTGTTAAGAGCACGATCCCTTAATCCAACAGCCGACCATCGAGTTGCAATCAATCAGCTCCCCATGGCCCTTTGCCAAATAGAGAATAGATATAGTCGGCCTTTCCCTCAAGGGCCGACCAGAAAAAGTTGTTACTTGTCGCGGTGGACTACTTCACAAAATGGATCGAAGCCGAGTCCCTAAAGAATATTATGACGAAGCAAGTACAAGGCTTTATTTGGAAGAACATAGTGTGCTGTTGCGGCGTGCCTCACACCATCATTTTCGATAACAGTTACCAATTCATCAACCGCAAGTTGGAAGAATTTCTTAAGGAGCTCGGCATAAATCATGTAACCAGCTCAGTAGAACATCCGCAAACCAACGGCCAAGCAGAGGCCGTCAACAAAGTAATCCTGGCACAATTAAAAAAAAGTTAGGGACGACAAAGGGAAGGTGGACTAAAAAGTTGTTAGAGGTTCTATTGGTATACCGATGCACTTCTCACATGACGACCGAGGAGTCACCGTTCAACTTGATACACGAGACTGATGTTATGCTACTAGTCGAGATAGGTGAGCCATCATTGCAAAGGAAATTCCAAGAGTGGAAATTGAATGAAGAGAGCTTCAAAATTGAGATTGATCTTCTCGACGAGTTGTGGGACAAATAAAGGAAGAAGCGAGTAAGCGGTGGTTGGCCAAAACATAAAACGACAGAATAAAACCAAGATCTTTTTACCAAGGTGACATAGTATAACAGATGATGGGTGACACATGAAAAGAGGTTGCTGAAGGCAGATTTGTCGCCAATTAGGAAGGTCTTTGATTCGCCCTGTCGAACGTGTTATAAATTAACTAGGAGGCTAGATTTCGCATTATAGCAGACCTAGGTCATTCTTCCAATGACCACTCGAACGTTCTCAATTACTAAAAATATAAAAAAGTAGCACGGTTGTTAGAGGTTCTATTGGTATACCAATGCACTTCTCACATGACGACCGAGGAGTCACCGTTCAACTTGATACACGAAACTGATGTTATGCTACTAGTCGAGATAGGTGAGCCATCATTGCGAAGGAAATTCCAAGAGTGGAAACTGAGTGAAGAGAGCTTCAAAATTGAGCTTGATCTTCTCGACGAGCTGTGAGACAAAGCGAGAATAAAGGAAGAAGTGAGTAAGCGGTGGTTGGCCAAAAAATATAATGACAAAATAAAACCAAGATCTTTTTACCAAGGTGACATGGTATAACAGATAATGGGTGACACATGAAAAGTGGTGGCTGAAGGCAGATTTGTCGCCAATTAGGAAGGTCTTTGATTGGCCCTGTCGAACGCATTTTAAATTAACTAGGAGGCTAGATTTTGCATTATAGCAGACCCAAGTCATTCTTCCAATGACCACTTGAACATTTTCAATTACTAAAAATATAAAAAAGTAGCACGGTGTGGAGGTGGTTGGCAAGTACGACACTTAAACAAAATAAACAAAAAGAAAAACGATTTAAGCAAAATAGAAAAGTTTACGTAATGAAAATCAACCCGATCTTCCTTCAGTTCTCCCTAATCCCTCACTGGTTCCTAAATAATATCCAAATTACATTTGTGGGTTAAACAGACTGGAATCCCTGCATCTATCTAATGTCCAGAACACTCCATCATTGCGGAGCATTTTATTGAACACCTAATTGCCAAACCAATGCAATCGCATGGTGAGCAACATCATCGGTTTGACTTGATTCCGATTTGGAAACTCCACAATACACTCCAATCAGACTATATTCAATCATTTACAGATTCAATTCAATCATTAAATTTAACAATCGAATTAAAATAGAAAATGAGTAGGGAATTGTAGAAAAACAACACAAAACACGAACCTAGGGTTAAACGGAAGCGAGATAACCTTTAGGGACCAGATTGAGTAAAAACCTTAGCTACTCATGGTGGAATGAACACACACAATAGCCAAAGATAGAAATGCATAAGTGAATGAAGACGAAAATAAAATTGCAAAAACTAACAATGATCCAAGAAGAAGAAACAAGCAAGTAAGAGAAATTGTATTTCAAAATTTGTCCCCCAAAACAATGTTGGCATTTGCCCCCTATGCTCACTATAACATTCAGATTTTAACCTAACCTAAGGTGGCCTAAGCCCACCTGTAAGTTGCCCTAATACACCAAAAATGCACAATTTGATCTCAACTAATTTGGGGGTAAAATGACCAAGTTATCCTCAATTGAATATTTCCGCTCATAGTATTGTCCAAATTCCGTACGCCAACTTAATGGCTGATTTTTCCACTGTATAGTCCGAATTTGGTCTTCGACCCTGTCATAATGTTTGTAGATCTTTGAGTTATCTACAAAACGACCTAAAGATCAAGTTAATCTGAGGTCTGTAGCAAAAGTTATGGACAAAATATGAAACATGCTCAAGTCTGAAAAATTTCCAAAAATTTCATCAAATTAAGTCAAACTTTCAATTAAGAACCAATAAGCCCAAAAACAGTAAAACGGTCAAAAACTTGTCATTATTCTTCTCACTACGCATTAGGAAAGTGTTTAAAATAAATACATATTAGTCCCTTCAGAATACAAGAAGTTCTATATAACGGTGCCTTCCGGTTGGAACATCTCGACGGTCAACCAATTCCTAGGATGTGGAATGTAAGGCATCTGAAATTTCATTTTAGTTAGATTTGATGTAACCGATGATGCACTCTTTCCTACCAACAATGTTTTTTCTAAGGGTTTTGGCCACGGAGATTTTAATGAGGGATGTAATATAAATGATGATCGGTGCAAGAAGCTTTCACACCCATGAATCCCTACCGTCTACTTTTCAAAAAATCCGAACACTCAAGGAAGGAGATTTTCATAAAAGCATGAATCCCTCCCGAACGTCATAAAGTAATCATACATAAGCAATTAACATAATTCAAGCACACCACACGAATAGTCATAGGACAATAATAAGTGCTCTAAATCGAATAATCGGATAACACGTAGAACATGAACGGAAGTAACCACAAACTCCGAAAGATAAACGAGCAAATGCTATAAAACGAACGCGAGTTAGCGATATAAAAGGCACATGAGCGTAATGTTCATAGCCATATAAAAGGCGCTTATAATCGCCGACTGTCACAAAAAAGCAGAGCCATCAGCGGTATATAACCTATCCGCTATACAAAAAATTAAGTCCATTAGATCAATCAGGTGGACGTGACGCCAACGACGTTCACATATGGAGACTTCTCTTTCGCTGCACTGACCATTCCCTCTTCGGCCTCCTCTAGTATGCCTTCGAGATCTATGAGCTTTCCTTTGTAAATCGCTTCCTAGTATCAAATTTGCCTTTATTCAGAGGATTTTGGTATAAGTAAGTGGTCTGGTCCAAAGCTTTGGAGAATCCCTGGTCATGTTGCTCGATGACATAGTCTTGACACTCTTGAAGTTCCTTCTTCAGACGGCTGCGCTCTTGACCTTCCTTATTTAATTGGTCTTTTAAAGCACTCAACTCTAGTTGAATGGATGATACGCGAGAGGAGGGCTCTTTCTCTTGACGCTCAGCTAAAGCACATCGCTCCTGCCATGTTGCCACCTCAGCCTTGCACTTATAAGATTGGTCTAGAAGGATCACATTCTCATAAACGAGGACTTTGTTCTGAATCCCAGAGTTTTTTGTTTGCAACCAGTGTTGTCTAAAGGGCAGAGGCCCACTCGGCTACCTAAGCCTTCAACGAATCGACATTTGCAGAACTTTTTCTGATTAAGGCAACTCCCATACTCCGCCCGACAAGAAGAGTACGCGAGTAAAGCTCTAGGAAGGCATTGTTTAAATGCTTAGGGGACGAAGACACATATGGTTCCTTCTCAGAGTCACTCAACTCCAGCATGACCCGATTCGAGATCATGATGTGGCGGTTCAAGAAATCCATTGCAGCTGAGCAATCGGCAAAGGTGGTGGATGACAGAGACGCTTGGCTGAAAGATGTGAGGATGAGCGGTCCGAGTTCCTCTTGGAAGATCAATGTTCTTTTGATTTCTTTTTCTTGTGGCAAGAACCCGAACCAGAGAGGGGCCGTTGATCCAAGGGTATGGCGATTGTCACAGGATTCTTCGCCTTCGACACAAGATTAACAACGACCTTGCCTTTATCCCCTAAGCCACCAATGCAATCCCCTTTGTCTGTCGGCTCAGCCACATCTTTTCCCTTATCAGATAGAGTCGCCTACCTTTCAGGATGTCCTTGAAGAACTTGTTGTTTCCCGGTGGACCCATGCTAATGATGATCTCTGCATCAAACACAGGCGTAAATGTCAACCGCCCAGAAAGAAATACAAGACTAAAACGAGAAAACATACCAAGGATGTCACAACTCTAATTCCTCGATGAAAAAGTGTCGAGGAAACTTCGGGTGGAAATTCGATGGAGAAGTTGGTCAAGAATGGAAATAGCTGTCAGGTCCTCGTCCGTCATCTTCGACTGTGGAAAAACTCCATAACGTGTGGGCTACCTAGTCCAATAAAGGGGAATCTTGGGCTCTCTATCACTAAAAACATACGATAAACCCTCATCCTCAACCAAGACCTTAAAAAACCCTTTTTAAAATCTTTATAAGATGATGTGTACGGATCGGGTAAGCGGTACTTAGATTGACTCACTAAAGACAGTCATCCGATCGTCTTCCCCGAACGGGTGCAATAAGACGGACGACGTAGCCATCAGCCTCAAAGCCGAACATAATAAATGAAAAGCCCGAAGATAGACCCAGTTATTTGAGTGGAGTTGTGATGGAGCTACATTCAGAGCCTTCAGATCCCCATCGCAAACTCATCCAATGGAAGGTGGACAGAAGCGCCCGGACTACTCTAGAATACATGTATAAGAATTCTATGGTAGATGACCCCCGACTGTGGTATACGCAATCGGAGGCAGAACACCGACGAAGCGACAGGGTGTGGTTGGGAATGGATATGTCTAAAATATCTACACTATCTACAAACCGCCTTAAAGCGGAGGACGTCCTAAATATAGACACAGTTTTCCTACCATAAGAGAACCCAATCATCTATTAGAGGGGCGACTTCGCCAGCACCCTCACCTACGTTGCTATGTACAGGAAAAACTCAATGATTCTAGCCTCGTGTTCAATCCTAATCGATTCGCTAGTAGGACCAGAAGATGATTCGCTATGTAAGGAGCCACCAATAGAATTAACCTATTTCCTGCCTAAAATGGCTTGCTTGATGAGAGAAACGGATCCACCCAAAGACTTCGTGGCCGAGAACGTATCGGAACCGAAAGACATTATTTACCTTGGAAAAGAACAACGTGAGACGAGAGGCAGGCAAAGAGAATGCTTCAAGAAATTACAACAGTGAAAACCCAAAAGCCGCAACCATGGTATATAAAGGGAAACGTCAACAGTACAACAATCGACGCCCACCGTTTGATTCAGATCTCAACAATAACTCAGATTGCTCCAACTTTCACATCAGCATAATAAACGAGGTAACTTTTTATTCAAATTTCCCTCCAAAATGCATCATGCATGTACTTTAGAAAGCCGCCGCCGAATCAACAACATCAGGGACGTATGCCATGATCCATCCTTCACAGGGTTGTCGTTGTGGCCACGACAATCCAGTCCTCTTCAGAACTCAGAGTTCTTCGAAGACTTGGGGGCATAATGTACTATGGCAAGAAGACCGCCAAGTCTCCCCGATCGACTACGTGCCAACCATGATGCACGTACTCCCAACTGGTCCTTCAAGTTGGTTTGCCCGACTATAAAACATCCATTCCTGACCGGCATCTCGGTAGAACGCTCTAGAAGACTTCACCTACCAAACCGGTCGGTCATAATGGTCGACCGCGCATATGTCGCAACAACAACGAAATAGATAGTTGGGGTCAACAAAAAGAACCACACCCTAAGCATGATTACAGACGTAATTAAAGGAGACTAACACATGGCCCTTGGGCCATAAAGGCAGGCCCAAATGCAAGCCTATAAATAGGCCCATCCAAAGAGAAAGGTAATGTTAATCTGATCCCTGAATCCCACCTATACTCGAACTTTATACTAACTTGAGTGTCGGAGTGTATGCAGGAACTCTACTTGGGACGGTGACCGAGAAGTAGATGGATGATGGTTGAGGATCCGGAAGTGAGAAGGAGCGAACGTGAGCACTACAGTTGGGAAGGAGTACGGGTCCTTGTGATAACACTTAGCATGGAAGGTTTGGGGTTTGATTCTCACCATCATTGTTTGTTTTATTTTTTTCACTTATATTATAATAAAATTAAAAGTTATAATAATAATCAAAATAAATTTATAAATAATAATAATATTAGAAATAACAATTTATTTTTTAAATAATTGACAATCTTATAATTCCACCTACTACAAACTCATCAATCACATTCAATAAATTACTTATATTTCATTTTCATTTATTTTTAATTACAAAGATAAATTTATAATTTTATCAATTAAAAAATTAAAATATCAATCATATCTATCACATTACTATAAACTTTTTCTTCAAATCTCATGTCCAACCTTCTACCCAAGTTCATCTTAAAATGTATTTCTCAAATTTATTCAAATTCATCTATCCACTTAAATAAAACATTAAAATTTAATTTTGAAGGTTAAATTTTGAGAGGATTTTTTTTTTTTCAATCGAGGATGGAGGAGAAGAAGGCCTCCAATAAAAAAAAAGAATATAAAATAAATATAAATATATTTTTGTAGGGGATTTTTTTTTAAATATTTTAAAACTTATCGTGTATATAATTTAAATATTTTAAAATTTTAGTAAAGAAATATTCAAAATTATGTAAAGTGGAGTTTAATTTGATTGTGTAAAAATTAAAATATTTTAAAATTTTAAAATAAAAGGTTTTGTGGATGTTTAATGTCATCGGTGAATTAAAATTTGAAATTTAAAAAAAACTACCGTTGGAAATATAAAATGAATAAACATAAATGTAATGTAATTTTTATATTTAAAAAACGAAAAAATAAAAGAAAAACGTTTTGTAGTAAGAGAATTTGTTAAAAATTAACTTAAAATCTGAGAAGGCTTTTTGGTAATTTGAACGAGACAGGGTGGGAAGTAAAAAATTATGTAAGGGAAAATTATGTATTTTTTAAAATTTATTTTAAACTAAAGTTGGAATTATTCATTGCTTTAAAATGAAAATGAACTAATAATATAAAAATAATTGAATAAATTTTTTGAAAGAATAATAAAATGAAAAAATATTTTATAAGATTTTTGAAATAATTAATTATAATGGAGAAATAAATTATAATTTATTTTTTTATATGTTTAAAATAAAATTGAATTGGGAAGAATAAATATGTTTTGGAATTAAATTTTTTATTTTTAGTTTGCTAAAAAAATATCAAAATAAATAATAGAAAAAGGAAATAAAAATGTTGGTGCATTTTCAAAAATAAATATTAATTCAACGGTTTAATAAATTAGAAATAAAAGTTAATTTATTCATTGTTAATACGTATGTCATGATAAATTAGTTAGTAAATAAGTGTATCATTTGATTTAATAAAATAAAAATGTATTTATTATAATTTTAAAATGTAAAATTAAAAAAATAATTGATAATTGGAATGAAAGATGTTGTAAATAAAAAATTAGTTATATCTATATCTATATATATATATATATACTAAAGTATAATATCAAATATTATGTAATAATATTTGGTTATAAATTTATACAAGATAAAAATGTAGAGAGGAACTGAATATGTAGCGATTAACTACTTATATTAGTTAAAGTTAAAGACAATACATGACATAAATATAATCGCTGTGAAAACATCAATAACTTAGAAAAGTGTAGATCTTGTTTTGTTCATATATAAGTATTATAGGTCTTGAGTTAATTTTTTTTTGTAAATTTTTGTTTGGACAAACCGTTCAATTTTTTTTAATTGAATTTTCAAGTTTTACACTTGGATTAAAAACTTTTCAACTATTAGTCATATCATTTGTTGAAGGTAAATATTATTTTGTATTTTGAACAGTATTTATATTGTAGTATTTATGATATGCTGTAAAATAACTTATTGAAAGAAAAATTATGAAAAATTGATAATCTTTTAAGGTGGACACTTGTTTTAAGTAGATCCTAATACATATGCAATATATACATCTAACACAATTCCACAATGAACATTGCAATTCTTCTATTCCTTTCCAAATAAGTACACAATTCACAATTTGAATTTACTAATTGCCATAACAGAAGGAGCCACTATCAACAATGCAATTCACCACGTGATAGATATTGCCGTCACTGTAAAACTAGTAAAAGTAACATATTTTCATTTTATTAAAGTTGTTGTTTACAAAATTTAACTTATGAATAAAGAACTCAGTGACTTATTAAACCCTAATTCTAATTTGAATTAAATAAAAAAAGAATTAACACAAGTTTTCCTTATGCAAATTAAGCATTCACATACCGCATTCATTTCATCTTAACAACTCGTAACTAACTCCATTAAGTATGAACATAGACATGACATTCATATTAATTAAAACATTAAGCATGAACCAGTAAAAACATTAAGCACAGAAATAAAATGATGAAGAGTTAAGAAACGAAGAGAGCAAAAGTAACACCACCGCTAAGCTTCATTACAATATGAATCGCCTTTCCCAAAAATAGAGAATAAAGAACTGTACGTTTATATATTTGCCTCATCTCTCTTTCTCTCTAACAGGTGGCTAGACCTAAATAAGTGTTCCACACTAAATCTGATGGGCCCAAACTTATTCAATTATGGTACAATATAAAAATTAAAAATAAAAACGGATGATAGCTCCTCTTCAATTTCAGAATTAATTTCCAAGTCCAATAAAATTTCGAAATTGCCCTGAAAATAATAATAATAATAATAATAATAATAATAATAATAATAATAATAATATAATTAGCTCACAAAATCCGAATTAAGTAAAATTATGAATTTATGGTAAATGAAGCCCAAATAGTAAAATTGAAAAAATAATAGGTAGTTAAACACAAATCACTACATATACATAAAGACAAGTAAATAGAAAAAATAATGACTCATCAATCCTTTTTACATTATTAATTCTTTTTCATTTAAATAAACTATAATTATAACTTTTTTTACTTTTTCTTATTTTTTAAATATAACATTTTTTTCACTTTTTCTTATTTTTTAAATATAAAATTAAATATATTTCCAACTGCATTTTTAAAATTCTTTCAAATTTTTAATTCAGCAGTAATAATAAACATCCACAAAAGTTTTATATTTTCTTCTATTTTAAATTTTTAAAATATTTTAATTCTCTACCCAAACAAATTATATTTCACCTTACATAATTTTGTAATTTTTTAATAAAATTTTAAAATTTTTTAATTCTATACATCACCAAAATTTAAAATATGTATATTTTTTCCCCAAATCTATTTTAATTTTTACAGATTTTTTACTTACAGAAATATGCACTGAAGACCCCTTCTCCCCCTCCACCGAAAAAAATAAAATAAAACTCTTAGCAATATCTGGCCTTAAACCAAAATAAAATAAAATATGCACCTGAGAAGCAAAATGTTATTGGAATTCGGTTCATAAAAGCCAAAATTCATTCTACTAGAACAAACCTTTGCTTCCAATAAATGGCAATGTAGTGTGTATATGTAGGTCCCTTTGCTTCCAACTTTGGTGAGTTGTTCCAATAATAATTATCAAAGCACCATTTTTGCTTAGAAACATGTAGTGGCTCCTTCTATACCAATTTCATAGCAAAAACATGACAATGACAGACCACACTTTTATGACACACATATATATATTTTGGAGGACCACAATGCACATGTACACTTTCTAATAGTTCTAATAGCACTTGAAAATTTTGACACTGGGAAAATAATATAGGAAATTAATAATTGAAAACCTAATCATGAAAACATAAGTAGAAGGAGAGAACAGTGTCATCAAAATAAATGTGAATCAAAAGGACGTCCATTATAATTACAATTTGTGATGTGATTTCTTTTGTTATATTCATCTGACTTAGATTAAACATAATTATTTTAATAATGGTTATTTATATTTCAGATAATCCAAATGACCTTAAATTAATAATGTTGAATTAAATAATAGTGATGTGTAATTTTCCTTTTTGTAGAAAAACAAACTTATCGGAGGAAGTCAATAAAATGGCGTGTTGGAAAAAGAGTCTTGCCCTTCTCTACCTGCCAAACCCTACAGATGGCAAAAGAGAAATTGGGCTTTAGTGTGATTTGAAGCTGGATTATTTTGAAATTCATCATACAACTAAAACAAGAAAGATTCTTCCTCCACCCCCGTACCCTCTTCCTGCACACCCATATAATTTTTTTATTCCATAGCTGCCATTTATGAAATTACATAAATACTCCTATCTTAATAAAACCCCTCCCCTTCCCAACCGGATGATCAGGCCATCCGGATTATATTTTTTTGAAAATGAGAACCGAATGCACCCTCCATCTGGTTTACAGTTTTTTGAAATTGTGAACCGGATGGGGGGTGCATCCAGTTCTCATTTTCAAAAAAAATACAAACCGGACGACCTCATCCGGTTCTCAACCCAGCAGATCGAAAAATCTTCAAATTCGCCGTCGACAGCCCCCAAATCCCAAATCAACTACTCTAATCATCAATATCACCTACTAATTGCTAATAAACATCGTCCAAAGCTCTCCCCGATGTGCTAGTGAGTCAAATACTTCCTTCAGCCGTTTCGTTAGCTAGCCATCCCGTTAAGAGAACCTTCGTCCGGTTTAGGTAAGCCATTCGCGACTTCCGTTCGTTATTCAAAATCTTTCAATTAATACTTCATAGAAGCATTAGGTAACCAATTTGTGATGTTTATTAGCAATTAGTAGGTGATATTGATGATTAGAGTAGTTGATTTGGGATTTGGGGGGCTGTCGACGACGAATTTGAGGATTTTCCGATATGCTGGGTTGAGAACCGGATGGGGATGCACCTCCATCCGGTTCACAATTTCAAAAATTGATAAGGGTATTTATGTAATTTCATGAAGGGCAGTCATGAAATAAAAAAATTATATGGGAGTGCAGGAAGAGGGTATAGGGGTGCATGAAGAATTTGTCCTAAAACAATGGATGGAGTAATATTTTTGAAGAAAAAAAAATAGTTGAGCGAGACAAAATCTATTTGTATATTAGTAAATATAATGATTATAAATACTATAAAAATAATTCCAAAATCAATAAAATAGTGTTAAAGAAAATCTTTAGTGAAAAAAATTATTTATATTTCTTTTTTGATGTAATTAGCTAATGAGTTAGTGTTTTATAAATATTTATTTTATTTTCTCTTTCAATAAGGGCTGTAGTAACTTGTGAAAACAATCTTAATTGGTTAAACTTTATTATTAATTCTGTTTAAGATTAATTCACATATTTTGTTCATTTAAAAATCATATACTACCTAACGACTAGTATATGATTTTTAATTTAGTTATTATAGACAAAAAGGTGATGATTAAAAAATCAAATAGTATGGACTTTGGTTTTTTAAGATAAAGATAAAGATTATTTATATTAGAAATATATTAGAAATTGTATTAAACTCTTCTTAGAAACATAAAAAGATATAAGGGATGAAAATAAGACAAAACGATTATTTCATAATGTTTCTTTCAACATTGGAAAAGAAACATTTTTAAAAAAGTTTCTTTCAACATTGCAAAAGAAACATTTTTAAAAAAGTCTTATGGTGACTCTAGTACGTATGAGAAGTCTTCAACCTCCGAATAAAATTTGTTTTATGAGATAATTGTGTAATTTGCATATGATAAAAGATGTAACTACAACAAAACATTCTTAATAAACTTAATATAGTTCTTATGAAAGTGGTTTGAACTATACAAAACTATTTTATAATGAGATTTACACTTACTTATATATTATTATTTAATCATATATTTAGACAACGTAAAATCTCTAACGTGCCTTCTCATGTTGAGGGCATCAAGTGTTCACGTTGAGGACATTAGACATGTGAATATATCAATTTTTTGATGTTTGGTTTTAACATAAATGAGAGTGCATTTTGGTCCTATCTTAACCCTATAAAATCAGTTTCGTAAAGTAAGGTTTACACTCACCTATATACTATTATTTAATAATCTCTCTAGATAATATGGTATCTCCAACAATATTCACAATCCAATTGTGTTTTATTTGAATTAAATTTGATAAAGAAGTACCAACATTAATATTTTTTCCTTTTCTACCAAAAATTTGAAATGCTACTACCACAACAATGAGTAGTTTGAAAACAAGTAATAAGTTGAAATTTGATGATGTTTGTGATCTGGTTCTCAGTAAAATGATATGATAGAGTTAGATAAATCATCAACCTTTTCAACTTTGCAGATAAAGTTAAGAGGAAAAAGTTTAAACAAATGTATGGATGTGAAATAAAAATATCATAAGATGTCCAAATCTAGGAATTATTGAAGTTCTCACAATTCAAAAGATTGAGTGTTGAAACTGTGGTAAGACCAAACATTACAAAAGTTAGTGAATGATTACATTAAAAAGTTAAGAGGTGAAAGGTAGAGGCAAATGTTATCTCCACCTTAGAAGGACACGATGCATTAATATGTTCTTTAGAGAGCAAAGAAGAATTTTGGGTGTTAAATTCTAGAGCATCTTTGCATGTTACTCTATAAAGAGAACTCTTTGAGAAATATGTCCCAATATTCTTGAAAATATTTACCTTAATAATGAACAATCTTGTGATATTATTGTCAAAGATGTGGTGAAAAATAATTTTAAACTCATCTGTTTAGGAATTGAAAAATGTTAAACATATATTGAATTTAATAAATAACTTAATCTTAGTAGGTCAATAGGCCAATGATGTACACAATCTTTCACAATAATCATTTGAAGATTTCAAAGGATGTAATGACAATAGTTTGTAGTAATAAGAACATTACTATTTACATGTCAACAATAACCATTTTAAGATTTCTTGTGGTTTTGATATGTTTTCATAAGATATCTACTAGGAATTAAAAATAAACGTTTCTACCTTATTTAGGAAGATTTAAAATACAAGGCCACAAACTTTTAAGGTGAAGTTGGTCATTAAAGAAGAATCATTACTATATTTTCACTATTGGTAATACAATTGTTAGTTGGAAGTTAAGAATACAGAACATTGTTGCTTTATCTAGTAAAGAGTTTTTATATATGACTTTCAATTAATAGAGATGGGAATCATCCAGGAAAGAAAGTGTTTTCCATTGTGATAATCAAAATGAAATACATATAACAAAATGCATTAGCTTAAGATATCACTTTATCATATCTTTGCTTGAGGATGAAATGTTAACATTGGGAAAGATTCAAGTAGGAATCTAGCATGTTAACAAAGGTGGTGAGAATTAGCTAACTAAGTTGTGCTCAACTTTAGTTAACTTGTTGGAATAAGAAACTAGAAAAGATTGTTGCATTGATTAAGATATGAAAATAAATTGTTACATCATCAACAAGATGAAAGTATCCCTCAACAACATCCCCAATCAACAAAATCAACTAAAATATTGTCAACAAGATGCTAAAATCCTTAGCCTTATCCTCAATTCATAGTGTAATTGTCACCATTTTGTAAGAAAAGTTCATTTAATGAATGTCTCTACCTATCCAAGCTTGATATATATATATATATATATATATTCTTTAGCTTCTCACCACCACCTATTGCTTTAATCCATGAAATCAAAACATCAATAAAGTTAAAATATCTCCTATACTTAATGGCCTAATATGTTTAATATTTCGTCACTTAGACCCATACTTTTCACACAAACTGATAATAAGTTATGTAGTCACACATTCACAAGGGATCACATATAATATAAATATCATCATCATATATATCTCACCCCATATATAAAAGCAATTATCTCACCTTTATCAAATCCATCATGTCATACATTTATTTATATAATTAATTACATCAATTTATACATCATAATCAACATACAATTTAATACATGTATAAAAACAACAATATATAACAACCTAATATAGTCATATGTTGGTTAATCAAGCTCCTCTCATTTAAGGAATGTGACTTTTCATAATTGAGAATAGATTTTCTCATTTAAGTGACAATATACGGCTTGAGCAAGATACTTTTAGAGAGCAGAATTAATTTATTTTCTTCTCACTCAAACATCCAATATCATGCTTAAACACTCATTGCTTTAATGACCTCCAAATGTTAGAGAAATATATTTATATTGTTATTTTTCCCAACGAGTTTCAGAGCTTCAACCACCACTTTACTGGCACTTGAGCGACCACAAACTACTTGAGTGCCCTGTCGTATCTACATCATTCTCCAAGACTCTAAAACCTTTGCATACTGTCACTAACCTTTCTTGAGTGAAAACCTTAATGAGAAAGATTTGTTTTAGCTCTTGCTGAGGTTGTAAGATGTCGCTTGAGCTAAAAACTCAATCACTTAAACTTTTACACTATCATTTGTGTGATATTGGTTAATATAAATTATACACAATTTAGACTGTTTGAGTAATACTTAAACAATATTTAATCCAAAAACACAATTATTAGCTCAATCTCTTATTAAACATAATTAATATTAAATACAGTTCCTATTATTTCAAAATCATATTCTAAGATGTACATACACTAATTATACACAAATTATATATATTAATCAAAATACAATATACTTCACACATTTAACAATCTAAAACATTAATTAAATGTAAATATTAACTCTTCTTGCCTAGATATGACATGTCTACTGCTTAAAGTTTATTTTATTCATTAATATCTAAGTAAACTATCTAAATTATTAATCCTTATAACAACAATATCACTCTTAAAAAAAAACACTCAAAGGGAAAAAATATTTTTTCTTTTAGAAAATGATAAAGTTACTCAAATCTCAAAACTGATTAAGTTATGTTGTTCCTTGTTTACTAACTCTTCGATAGTGCAATTTGACAATATAAGAGCAATTAAATTTTTCTCCAACGTGGAGAGAGTTTATAAAAGTCGAGAAGATCAAATTACGGATGAGATAAAAAATAAATATTTAATTATATTTATATACTTTATATATTTTATTTTCTTTAGAATTTATTTTAAATAAGACTCATATATGAAAGGATATAATTATTTTCTGATGAAATCTATCTTATCCCATCCACAAACATTGTAATCTTAACTTGGATGCATGTTCAAATAAAGTCCAATTTTCAATATAGTGAAAGAAAAAAAATATTTTTCTTTTCCACTTTGATATTCCACAGAGAAGAAAGTTATGCCTTTATTATTTATACATTATGAGATAAGTTTGACTTGACCAGTCCAGATTTTACTGCTATTTTGACTTCGTGTGTAAGTTTGTCCAACTTTTCCACTAAAAAATTCACATAAAAACACTAAACTACTTCTGTATTTCCCACGTGTAATATCTTGGATCTCTTTCCTTTACTTTATTCTCATTGTTTCTCTATTTTGTCTTTGTGATCCAGTTAATGAAAATATAAAATTATATTTTCACAGCTCTGTGATTTAGATTAATCTTAGAAGAGCCTCGTATATATTTCCTCATTATTAATATTTTTAACAGTTTCGTTCAAGTATCTTTGACTATTTTCTCTTATTTCCTCCAATCATTCAACAAGACGTTGATGCAGAAGAAATTTATATGCATTCAACTTTTTCTATTTTTTTTTTCCAAAGTTTCACATTCAAATCTCCCAAGTTTTGATGAGCAAATGACTCCAGCAAACTACAAAAGAATAACCCAAAGTTGAAAAGCAGTGTCATCGATTAGTTCCACGCATAGTTCTTTAGTAATGTCTTATCACTAAAAAATTAGTAAATATCTTAACTAATTATTATCTGATATTTAATTAAATGCTATATTTAGTAAGAATAGTTGAAAAGTTATTAATAGTTAAGTTTTTACAGCTGTTAAATGAAAATTACTTAGATAATTTATTGAATTATAATTGTTTGATAAAATTATCTTTTGAAATAATTAATAATGTAAAATTGCAAACATAAAAGTAAGCATGTTTATATGATATTTTTTTATATAATTTTATTTTTTATTAATAATTTTTTGAGCTTATATAATTTAGTTTTGTAATTTCTATATTTTTTCATATTTAATATTTTACTACTATTATAATAGACTATCTTACAATATTTCTTTTCAACCAAATTTAAAAATACAAAAAAAGCACTCAAGGGAACGTCATATTTTTATTATAATTATTTGTGTAAAATTTAAAATATCTTAAAATAAAATAAAAGTTAATATATATATATATATATATATATATATATATATATATTTAAAAATGATAGAACATAAATTTAATAAGTATTCTAAAGATAAAAGAATATAAAAGTTTAAAAGCCAACATTTCAAAAAAAAAAATTACTAAATATTGTGTCAAACATGATTTGCAATCTCAAACAAATTTTTTAATTAGTGAAAAAAATAAAGTAGCTAAAAACATATACTAATTCTTCTTCACTACCACGAAACTCATGCCATGTCTGGGTAAATTAATTATCAAAATCTAACATTATTAGACATGTTCACAAGTGAATATTGGATGAGTATTAGAAATAAATGTAGAAGTTGCAGTGCTTGAGTGTTATTCAACCTTTGTGTGCCGACCGAGCATCATGGCAGGAAACACGATGAATTGGTGTGTGTGTCCACTTTTTCTTCACCAAACAACCCTTTAATGTTGTTTTATATACACATGCTATGCACTCACCATATTTATTCATGGTTTGGAAATGTTATAATTACCTTAACCATTCATAATTTGAATACTAATTTTGGAAGTATTAGTCTCTCTAAATCATAAATATGTTTTTTAGTATTATAATCATTTATCTTAATTTTTTTTTATAAATTTTACAAAAATTAATAATAAAAGAAAAGAGAACATTTTGAAAGATAAAATTGTAAAAGACTAATAAGTAGCTCGCCCATGACAATACAGATTTTGATTTCTCTTTTAGTTTTATTTGATATAGATGCTTAAAAAGGATTAATACTTTAAAATAAATATGTGAAACAAATAAGAATATCCATACTTTATAAATTAGATATTTTTTTTATATCAAGCATAAAGCAGCTGAAATGTTTTATTGTTTTTGTGTTGGTTCAACTAATTATAAAGTGGCAAAGTAAAGTCAAGTTCAAATTGTAAAAGGCATGGGCACTAAATTAGACCCACCATTTTGCCTCAACTAGTGCCTAGCTTTGACTTGCTAAAACCAGTTTCTCTCAATTTACTCCACCTACTATCTACTAAGTTTGTGTGGATTAGGCTGTTATATATATAATTTGTTTTAAAAATAATATATATATATATATATATATATATATATATATATATATATATATTTGAAATATATTTATCATTTTATAAAACAAGTCAATCCGTAAGTCTCTGATATATTCAAATAACTTAAGTGTTAATTGTTATCCATTGATTTGTAACTTTTTATATTAAAATGTAAAAATATTATCAAAATTAAAACACAGAATTATCATTTTGGAAAGACTTTAGATAATTATCACTCTTATCCGAAATATTTTTGTCTTAAAGTAAAAATTAGACTAATTTTTTTTACTAAAACTTTAAAAGTTAGTTTATTTTCAAAAGAAATAATGAGAATAGGAATTTCTATATAAGATAATGAAAATTGTTTAACACCCTAAACTATAATTTCATCCAAAGTATTAATTATTCGAGGTAGTAATTATCGTTCTAACGACCTAATTTTTTATAGAAAAGATAATATTCGTAGAGAATATTTTTGAGAGGAAATTGTTTTAAAAAGATATAATTACGTTAACATGATTTTTGGTTTTTTTTATTGAGTAAAACAATTCAGAAAACAAATTAGATTTCACGATTCAAATTTCAACTCAAAAGTAATAACTTTATCTATCTAAGAAGACAAATTTCAACTCAAAAGTAATAACTTTATGTATCTAAGAAGTCGGAGAGAAATATTTGTACTAGTCTAACATATACAATTTGTAAAATATAACTATAACTTTATAATCCGATTTAACCATTCTAAATTCAATATTTCGTTCTAAGTAAATAAATCACTATTACAATCAAATCAATTTAAACACTTTAAAGTATAACATTACAAGAAAAAAATATTCAAAAACTAATTTTTAGCTATCAAATAAAATTGTTACTAATTATGATTAAAAAAAATCATCAAATTAAGTTTTTGTTGCTAAATAACTACAAAATATAAGTAATGATTGTATTTAACAACTAATTAAGTCAAGATAATTGGTATATAACATTAACTACCAAGGTTTTAGCCACTTATACCATTATATTCTAAATTAGTCTTTAACTTAATTAGATACCAATTTAGAATCTAATTGTTTAAGTGACTAAAACCTTGATAGCTAATGTTAGATACCAATTATCTTGACTTAATTAGTTATTAAATTCAATTATTACTTTTATTTTGTAGTTATTTAGCAACCAAAACCTAATTTGGTGATTATTTTAGTCACAATCAACAACCAGTTTATTTGGTAGGTGAAAATTGATCTCTAAATAACTTTTTTCTTGTAGTATAATATGAGCAATTCATTATAAATAATGCTCCACAAAGTTAAATCAAATTCAAATTAATTTTCCTTATATGACAATTATAGAAAGTTAAAAATGTAAAAAGAAAAACACTTTAGAATGTAGGGATATTAACAATCCTTAGAAGAAAAAAAATATATTTTTTTTGGAATTAAAAATAATAAACACTAGTGAGTAGTAGCAGTAGTATAATATCAAGTGCAAATGATACAACTATGTAGATAGAAAAAGAAATAAATTTGCAAGCCACAAGGAAGAAGAAGATGGTGGTCTCCTGAGAGGTAACGATCTCATAGGAGAAGAAGAATGAATAAGAAAAGTCAGGCAGAGAGAGAATATCATAAAAGGAATAATTCAGAAGGAAGATGACAATACCACAATTTTCTATGCCAAAAAATGTTCCAACCTCTTGCTAAAAGGCCTTCTACGATTACTCCTTCTTAAGCCCTCAATTATTGTGCTTGACACATGTCCCTTTGTTGTAACTAACTTTTCACTTGCATCATTTCCCATTTACTACTCCACTCATGCTGCCAAAATTAATTCATTACGTATCACCCTTGCTCATTACATTACCCTCCCCATCAACTTCAAATTTGTCCGCAAGGTTGTATTCCGAGTATGCTGCATCAAACTCTTCTGCTGTTTCCCAAGTATTTGGAGCATCTTGACCTTCACCCCATTGGACTTGTACTTGATGCAACTCCTTATTTCCTTGTAGAGGTAAAGGGAAGTATTGTTGTGATTGGTCTCCCTTGAATTTCTTTAATAGTGAAATGTGGAACACATTGCCTATCTTGCCTTCTTTTGGTAACTGTATTTTATAAGCCACAGGGCTGAGCTTTTAATAATTGGAAAAGGGCCAAAATATCACATTCCAAGTTTCTAATTCTTTTGCAATGCCACTGAATGTTGTCTATAGGGTTCTAGTTTGACCAAAACTAATTCCCCTTCATTAAAATTAGTTGCTCTTTTATGCTTATCAACAAATAGATTCATATAATGCTGAGCTCTATTCACATTAACCTTGAGTTGCTCCAATAGTTGATCCCTTGTTGTCAACATTTGCTGCAATTTTTTTTCATCTTTGGGAACTAATGCATACTTCATTAATACTAGTGGACCCCTTCCATAAAAAGCCTTATATGAGAACATCTTAATGCTGTTATGGAAGGTGGTATTGTACCAATATTGAGTCTATGGAAGGATTGAAAACTAGTTTTTGGGATTATCAAAGCAATATTATCTTAGGTACATCTAAAGTGTTTTATTCATAACTTTACTCTAGTAATCAATTTGGGGATTGTAGCTCGAGCTCATAGCTAGAGTGGTGTCTTGAGACTTGAAAAGTCGTTTCCAAAATTTATTAATGAATACTTTATCCCTATCAGAGATAATTTGCTTCAAAAGCCCATGTAACTTAATCACATGTGAGAAAAAAATTCTCAACAACTTCTTTGTAGTTGAAATCATGTTTCAAGGGAATAAAATGAGCGAACTTTGATAGCTAATCAATCACAACTATAATTACTGAGAATCCATGTGATGGAGTCAAGGAAGTAATGAAGTCTATGTGAATTTCGTCCCATATTTGAGAAGGTACAGGAAGTGGCTACAATAGTCATGTAGGGAATCTGGGTTCCACCTTGGCTTGTTGATAGATGCTGCAATCCGATACATATTCCTTAACATGCTTCTGCATGTTTGGCCAATAAAATGTTGAAGAAATTCTCTCCATTGTCTTTGCAATCCCTGAATGTCCTCCTATCAAGTTGTCATGGTACTCTTTCAAAATTAATGGAATTAATGAGTTTTTAGGAGGAACTACCACTATTTTTTTCCACAACAAAATCCCATTGTTGCAGATATAATTCTCATCAATCTACTCCTTGTTTATACACTTTAGCAGAGTATGTTGTAGGTTGTCATCCTTTGTCATGTCATCTTTTAATTGTTGAAGCCAATCCAATTTAGGATGTGACCAAGCCGCATAAAAGCACCTTGATAAAGCATCAACAACCCTTAGGTTTGTATTGGATTTTGAAATCAAATCCCAAAATTTGTGTAACAATTTTTGTTGTTCCGGGGTGCTTAAGCTCTTCTCCAATAATGCCTTCAAACTTTGTTGATAATTCCCTTGTGTATGTAGATTGACATTGCATCATGGGAGACATTTTCTTAGAAAGTAAGCAATATGGTGTTTTCATTGACTCAAAACCGTACCTACCTGAATGCTTAAAGCATATGTTTCAATTTCGAAAGGAGTTCAAGTTTTGATGTGATTTCTCTCTTCAAGTTTTAGAAGGCTTCCTCTACTGTTACATTCCAAACAAAAGACATCCTTTTTAAGTAAATTAGTTAAAGGTGTTGTAATAGATTCATAACCTTTTATGATTGTCGATAATAACCAATAATGCCCAAGAATTCCCGTAATTGTTTTAGGTTATTAAGCGAATGCCACTTACTCATTGCTCTAACTTTTTCGTTTAGGGTTTTCCTTTTCTGTGTGTACTCCACCAACAAAAAATGTATGTCCTAAATAATCAATCTTATGGACAACAAAAAGGCATTTTGAGTATTTAACATAAAGAGATTTCTTCTGCAGCACTAGCAACATAGTTTCTAGAGCCTTCCAACTCGAGCTATATGCCAAAATATCATCAAAGAAGACTAATACAAATATCCTTAAGTAGGGTCTAAAAACATCATTCATCAGGAATATGGTAGGGACATTTGTTAAACTAAAGAGCATAACTAGCCATTCGTAATGCTCTTGATGGGTTTTAAAAGTTATTTTTTTCTATCTTTTGATTTAACTAAAATCTGATAGTAACCAGATCTTAAATTAAGATTTGAGAAAATTATGGAACCAAATAATTCATCTAGTAACTCGTCAACTGTAGGGATAAGGAAACTATCTTTTACTGTGATATTATTCGATGTCCTATAACATATAAAATCTTCAACTACCATCTTTCTTTTTCACTAGTAAGATTGGAGATGAAAATGGCTCTTACTTGGTTTGATGAGTCCCTCTTCAAGCTTTTGCTGAACCATGACTTCAATTTGTTCTTTTTGAGAATGAGGATACTTGTAAGGTCTAACTGTAACTGGTTGTGCGCCTTCCATTAAAGGGATCAGTGATCATGGATTCTCTTTAGTGGTAACTCTGAGGGAACTTCAAAAACTATAACATATATGTGGATCAAAAGAGCTAATTCTATTTCCATTTGTTGGGAAGAATTCAACTAGTCAATCGACATTGATTGTTGTGATTCTTCTTTAACAACATTGTCTTGCAACTGAATGGTTTAAGCTTCAACTAGTGAATTTGTATGTAGCATCCTTTTTATGTGATTAAACTAGACTTTTTTTGGGCCTTTATTGAAGTACATAAACTTGTGGTACCATCACTGTATGACCCTGCTTATTCACCTCTAAGGCAGAAATGCATCCTTCAACTGTCATCATCCTAAAATTCCCTATCATCACTGTAAATTCAGGTGTTGGTTCAATAAGGAGATCAAGAAATTCAGTTACTCTTGGTTGAATAAAAATATCTAAGCTACCTCCATCAATCAATACTTGGACCTCATGCCTTTGTATCGATTGTATTATTGTCACCCTATCAGTAACTATTCATCACATTATATGACAATTATTGTTCAATGACCTACTGCTCAAGTTGTTTCATAAGTTTCCCTTGTGAAGGTTCTACAACTTCACCTTCCATCACATTTCCATTAATCCCAACTTGCTCCTCATTTGTCTCCTTTAATTACAATATCATGAAATGTCGATTTCAAAATTTATGAGATGTTGAGAATTTATCATCACACCAAAAACACTAGTCTTTTTCCCTGCGACATTGTAGCTCTACTGCTGAAAGCCTCTTAACATTGTTTATATTGGGGTTAATTATGGGTTTAGAAGGTAGTGTAAGTAGAAGTGGAGGAAGGTTTTCACTTATGATTTAATCTTTACTGTTGAATTGGTAGTGGGTTGTAGGGTTGGTATCTTTGTGTTTTTGGGCCATGTGATGCTTGGAAGGTAGGAGAAGTTTATCTTTATATAGTCTTGCTAGACTCACCATAGGAATTAAGGACAAAGGACATTGAACTTCCACCTCTCTCTTGACATCAAGACGTAATTCACTGATAAAAGAATCTTTAAGAGCATCTGGTGGTTTTATACTAGCGCGATTTGCCAAGGCTACAAACTTTGCATAATAATATGTTATTGAACCATCATAGTTGGAATGTTGGGCTAATCGGAACTAAGGAATGGTGAAACTCGTCGTATGCATACCCGTGATGGCTACTTGCTCTTCTTTTGGAATGCAATAGTAATAAGAAAGTTGACCAATAACAAAAATCCATCCTAGTGCATCCTTGTCGTTAAATTTACGTAAATTGAAGTGTGGTTTCCCAATCTGTAACTAGTTTCACTATAATGCTCCTTCGTCTGGTCCTAAAGAAGAGTCATGCTTGTTGGAGATAAAACTTTGATTGAAGATTCTTAGCTGGTCTTGAATAGTCTAGATAATGGAGTCTTGCAGAGTTTTGAATCACCGCTCAATAATTTCCTTTAAACAAGCCAATGATGACCTCTATTCTTCAGCCTTAACTTCATACATTTCATAGAGCCTCTAAATGTCAGCCTCCATAGACTTCATCCTTGTGTTCTCAATCGCAACTTAATGAAAGCACCAATGTAAGGATATTAACAATCCTTAGAAGCAAAAAGTGTATATTTTCCTTTTGGAATTAAAAATAATGAACAATAGTGGGTAGTGGCAGTAGTACAATATCAAGTGCAAAAGTGTGTAGATAGAGAAAAGAAGAAATAAAGCTACAAGCCATGAAGAAGAAGAAGATGGTAGTCTCATTAGAGGTAACAATCTCATAGTAAAAGAAATAAAGCTGCAAGCCATGAGGAAGAAGAAGATGATGGTCTCATGAGAGGTAACAATCTCATAGGGGAAGAAAAATGAATTAGGAAAGGCAAGTAGAGAGAATGTCAAAATAGGAATATTTCAGAAGGAGGATGACAATACCACAATTTCCTATGGCTTAAAGTGCTCTACCTCTTGCTAAAAAGCCTTCTACGATTACTCCTTCTTAAACCCTTAATTACTGCATTACTTGAGACCTGTCCCTTTGTTGTAACTAATTTTTCACTCTCATCATTTTTTATTTCCTACTACAATTCATTCATCACTAGTATCACTTTTGTTGATGATATAAAAATTAATAAAATATTATTAGAACAATTATCGTCTTATCGAATTCGAGCTGGAACCTTCTGATGATATGACATTGACTTCAGGAAAGTCAAACTAAACCGAGTTGAAAGACCTTCAAAGACATCTATCTAAACTTTATGATTATGTTTTAAATGGAGATTCACTTGCAAAAGATTTTTCAACACTAAAATTAGTAAGAGAATAAAAATAATTATAAATTTAGTAATTCTGTATGAGATTCAATTAGTATTTCATTCGAAATGAAACTATATTTATATAGTTTTGTGCTTAATCCAAATACTTAATGTATATGGATATATAAATTTTGTCGATTTTGATTAAATTGTGTAATTTAGAATCTATAGGTGGTTATTAAAACTTTACGAATAATTAGAATATGTATTTGAATATTATGCTCATATTCTTTATTGATTTTGTTATTGTGTATGAGATGATTATTTCTTCGGATAATGACTAGTACTAATTATAGATAATGAATAGTACTAGTTATAACACAATTTGAATAATTAATTGAGAGAATAATATTTATGAATTGATAAAATTAATATAGATTTGAAACACGTAAAGATAACAATGTAAATTTTAAACACCTAATGATAAAAAGAAAAAGTTTGAAATATAGATATTTTATTTATAGTTATGGTTCGAAAATGGAGGGAGAAGTTGAAGAAGAGATGGTAGTAAGAGAGACTACTAAGAGTTGAAGTATAAAGAAAAAAGGAGAAGAAAGAAATAAATAAAGTCGGTTCTTACAAAATATAAGGAGCATTTGTTAACTTTCTTATATTGTACTTTATTTCAAATGACGTGGATGTTTTTGGTTGTTTGTTTGTTACTTTGATACATACAAGTACTTTGTCGTGTATCAATATTTTAATTTTAATATTATTATTTTATTATTTTTGGGAGATTTCTTCTTTGTTATGTGGTTCTCTATAACTTATTGAATATGTTTTCAATTATTTATTTATTTATTTAGTACTTTACTTATTTTAAATACTAAAATTCTTATATTTTATTTCTTTAAGAAAATATTAAACAAAAAATATAAATTAACTGGAACATTTTGTCAGTTGCAATCAATATTTAATTTCCTTAATTGATATTATATACAATTTACAAATCATAGCTGGGATAGTTTACATAAATTAAAGCATTTTTAGTATTTTTTGTAAATATAATTTTTTATTTTAATATTTTTTTAAAAATTGTTTAATTTTAAAATATGTTTTTAAGCTAAAAAAATTGACAAACAATATTAGCTTTCATTTTTTAAACTTTTATTATAGCCTTTTAACTTAAAAAGTAACTTTTAGTAAAACAAAAGCTACGTCATACATCTCCTAATAATATTTCTTGCAGTTATGTATATAAAAAAAACACCCTTAAATTTTTTTAATGTACTAATTTCCTTCAAAATATAAACCACTTCCATTATTCATTCAATTATGCATGTGTGTTTTTCTTATAATTTTAAATATTTCCTTTTGTTTGTTCTCCAAGTTGTACTATAACGGAAAAAAAGACATACTTATAAATGTTCTTATATACATTAAAAAAACATAGTTGAAATACGACAGTAATACAAAATAAATGTGCTCTTATATATACATTAAAAAATTAAATTAAATAAGAACAGATAGCACACTTGACTATAAAATATCTATTCCCCAACAACTCGGTTGGTGAATCTGTCAGGTCAAATATTATTTCAATGTTAATTGTACTTTCTATAAATAGATCAAGTTTTGTGTAAGTGCAACTTCTTACATAAATAGTTAACAGAAGGTTCCACTCTGTATTAATTTAATTAAGTAAATTCATAATTTGCTTAATCATTCAGACTTATTTCAATAACTAACCTTAAAATCAGCATATTAATTACTTGTTTAACTCAATAGTTAGTGGAATGGTTAGTGCAGGATTGGATGGTGGAAGAACAATAATAATGATTAAAACTAAAGGACACATGAAATATTTGAAGTACTCACACCTTTTATCCTTGAACAAAGTGCATAAAGTTGTAGAATATAGTTTCTTGTTGTCACTAAAATAAGCAAAGAAAGTAGACCAAATATCCCAAATTTTTTATAGTTTCCTTGATGGGTCTATAATTTATTATATTAAATTCAGAATGTCTTTGGTTGAGTGTGAGTTTTAACATGTGGGGAGGCAGAACTTGTTTAATCCTAAATTGCCTGCAACATTGTAAGTACTTTTGGAATTTTCCTTCATTGTCTTCCATCTTACCTCATTAAGCAATTTCACCAAAATCTCATGTCCCTTTTCACATTTATGATTGTCATTTCCAACAAAGACCTTCACAAGCATTATAATTTCCCAGCATAATATCATGTTAATTAACAACTTTCTTTGTGTTTCCGAAATTAAAAAAAAAAAAATTCTTGTTTTTTCACGACAATGGTGTCTTTTTCTTTCTTTGTTTTAGTATTATTATTATTATAATTATAACAAAAACGACACAATATTAAAACATATGATTCTCCTACTTTACCTCTTCATTATCAAGAAAATGCAAAAGCACTGGAGAAATCTTATCACGTGTGTGTGAAGTGTGAAGATGTGAAGAGTGAGAAGGATCTTGGTATCTGAGACACTTGTCCTAATTTTCATAAGAATCTGCATCTGGGAAGTTCAGAGACAGGCAGAAGAAAATGGGAACAGGGGAGGTTGGAGGAGCTTCTGCAGATTCACATCACCGTGACTCTGACATAGAACTCATTGGCGGTGAAAGGGTACCTCACAGTGGACCACTGAACAAAAGGGTAGGCAGAAGAAGTGCCAAGTTGAGCAACGCTTCAGCTTCCACTTCCGGCTCTGACGTTGGCCACAGTATCTCCCAGGAACAAGATGAAGGAGACTACGTTGAGGTCACTATGGATATCAAAGGAGACTCTGTGGCTCTTCACAGTGTTATACCCGTTGCAGGGAGCAGCGATCAGGGGGAAGATGAGAAACTGGTTTTGCTTGGTAAAGGCATGGAGAAGAAAAGGTCCTTTGGTGCTTCTGTTGTGAGAAGTGCTTCCATTCGCATACAGCAAGTGTCGCAGGAGCTGAAGCGTTTGGCTTCCTCGTCCAAGCAAGCTGCAACTGCGAGAGTGCACTATGACAGGACCAAATCTGCAGCTTCTCACGCTCTCAAGGGACTCAAGTTTATCAGCAAGACTGATGGGGGTGCAGGGTGGATTGAGGTTGAAAAGCAATTTGATGCTCTCACTGCTTCTACTAATGGGTACCTGCATCGCTCTCTCTTTGCCAAGTGCATAGGTATATATGTGTTTTTCGAGAAATTATTACATGGGTCAGAAGAACTTTCATGGTCACTAACATATCACATAGAGAATTGCAGTGATCATGGAATTTGGTGATTGAGGATGGTTAATAATTTCTCATGTTTTGATCTCAGGGATGAACAAGGAATCAGAGGCTTTTGCAGGGGAGGTCTTTGATGCACTCTCTAGGAGGAGGGAAATTCAGAGTGATTCTATTAATAAGGTCCAGTTGAAGGACTTTTGGGACCAGATTTCTGACCAGAGTTTTGATTCTAGGCTCAGGACATTCTTTGACATGTAAGGCGATGTTTGGTTTTTAGTTTCTTTCAGAAAGTATAGTTGAAAAAGCCTTTTGTTCTGTTTTCGATTGGGTCTGATTGTAAACGAAGTCTTGCTTTAAATTTTCCCTTTAAAACTGAGTTTGAAATGAAAGAAAAGAGACGGTTGGTTTTGGAAACTGAATTTGTAAAATGGAGTTCATAAAAAAGTTTATAGACTTAAATCCAAGCACACACTTATTCTTTGCTTTTTCTGATGCATATAAAGTGTAAATGAAAGAGTATGCGGCGAATTCCGAAGCGTGTTACCAAGTTTAATTTGTAATGCAGGGTTGATAAAGATGCGGATGGGAGAATCACAGAGGAAGAAATTAAAGAGGTATGGAATCATAAATTCACCACTAAGGAATTAAAGTATTGTCACTTTTTAGTCTCATCAACTGACAGAATCGTTAACATAGTTTTATGGGAAACTTTTTCTGATTGATATTTTGTTCCCTTCGGAATAAGATTTTCCTTGATTGTGTGATTTATTCTGTTTTCAGATTATCTACCTTAGTGCCACTACCAACAAACTCGCAAACATACAGAAGCAGGCAGAGGAATATGCAGCTTTGATTATGGAGGAACTTGACCCTGATGACACAGGATTCATCATGGTAATCACATAAGCCAAAAATAGGAATCAAAATATATTCACTGCTATATATTCTCATTGTAGCCACATTTATTTTGTCATATGATGATTGTTACTGGGAAAACAGGTAAACGACCTAGAGATGCTCTTGTTGCATGGACCGACACATTCTACGAGAGGAGATAGCAAGTACCTGAGTCAAATGCTAAGCTTAAAGCTTAAGCCCATACATGAAGAAAATCCTATTAGGAGATGGTATACAAACACCATGTACTTCCTGGAGGACAATTGGCAGAGAACTTGGGTATTGGTATTGTGGATTGGTGTGATGTTAGGTCTATTTGCCTACAAATTTGTGCAGTATAGGAGAAGAGATGCATATATGGTGATGGGCCATTGTGTGTGCATGGCCAAAGGTGCTGCTGAGACACTTAAATTGAACATGGCTATTATCTTGTTACCGGTTTGCCGAAACACCATCACTTGGCTCAGGAACAAGACCAAACTTGGCATTATGGTTCCTTTTGATGACAACCTCAACTTCCACAAGGTAATGTTTATTTCCGGTTGTTCATTTGAGAATTGAGAGTGACTAAAAGAGAACATATATACTATGTTCAAATGCTTGTTGGGACTTAGAAGCTTTCATAAGTCAAAAGCTAAAGAAATTTGTAATAGTGAGCACATGATGAGAGTTTTTTTCTTTCTTTTTTTTTGCAGTTGATAGCTGTGGCAGTAACTGTTGGCGTTGGTATACATGGTATCTATCATCTTGCTTGTGACTTTCCTCGGCTCATTGATGCAAGTAGTGAGAAGTACAAGCTTATGGAACCATTTTTTGGAGAACAACCATCAAGTTATTGGTTTTTTGTCAAATCATGGGAAGGAGTAACAGGGATTATAATGGTTGTTCTAATGGCAATAGCCTTCACTTTAGCTACCCCTTGGTTCAGAAGAGGCAGGGTCAAGCTTCCCAAGCCCCTCGATAATCTCACTGGCTTCAACGCCTTTTGGTACTCACATCATCTCTTTGTCATTGTCTATGCCCTGCTCATTGTGCACGGAATAAAACTTTACTTGACCAAAGAATGGTACAAGAAAACGGTTAGTACCTTTCTTCATTAGAATAAAGAGCTTTTTTACATTCTAAGCATGAAATTTAAAGTAGTTGTTACAAAAATAATAAACTTAAAAATTCTTATTAAATTCCAATTAACATTTTGGGGATATGTTATGTGTTTTGTAGACTTGGATGTATTTGGCTATTCCCATTATTATATACTTCTCGGAAAGATTGACTAGAGCACTCCGATCAAGCATAAAGCCTGTGAGAATATTAAAGGTGTGAAAGAAATATATGTCTGATGGTTAAATATTTTTAGCTAAACTATGAAGTTTGGTTCGTAAAAAGATTCTCAAAATGTATGTCTCACTACATTTTCACTCCCCAATTTAAAGGTGGCTGTTTATCCTGGAAATGTGTTGGCTCTTCATATGTCAAAGCCCCAGGGATTCAGATACAAGAGTGGACAATATATGTTTCTTAATTGTGCCGCTGTATCTCCATTTGAATGGTATGAATTTGAAGAAACATAAGCAACCTTGTCTTCTATATCTAATTTTGTATCTAAGTACCTTCACTAATTTTATGCTCTTATTTTCCAATATCTAAGTTGTTCATAGTTAAACATGGATTATGCTTTCTCAGGCATCCATTTTCTATAACCTCTGCCCCTGGTGATGATTACCTTAGCGTTCATATCAGAACACTTGGAGATTGGACCCGGAGTCTCAAAGTCAAGTTCTCAGAGGTGAATTCAGGTTAATTTTTGTTGGATAGTGTTATTGGGACAACAATTGACACAGCAAAAACTCACTATTCCTAAACACTGTTACAAAAATTCTTTGTCGGTGCAATATAGCTTAAAGTTTTTATATCTATTTATTTACAAGTTTCAAGTGGTGTTTCATTTTCTTTGATTATTTTTTTCTCTGATGAGCTAAGATTGTACATTTTGTGTGTTTCAGTGTTGCCAGCCACCTGACAACGGCAAGAGTGGACTTCTAAGAGCTGATAACTTGCACGGAGATGGAAGTACCAGGTAATTAAGCCAACATATTTAGAAAATAAAATTAGTCTTTTACACTTTATGCATGAATTAAACTCATTCACCTTTATTTCTTAGTCAAACCAAAATAAATAATTTACAGTAAACCGAGACTATGTAAAACTTTTCGTTAAAATCGAAGGCACGACACGCAGTTCCAATTGCGTTTGAAACATTCTTAATGATACGAACTTGTTTGCGTTATCTTGTTTGGATGTCAATAAACAATAAGTGTTGCCGACAACAATCATTGCCCATGCCACCTTCTCACGCGCTTAGACATTTTTGTTATCCAAGTGGCCAAGCAAATAGTTGTTATATATTTTGGACTTTTCTTCGAAAAATTACTATTATTATTTAAATAAAAAAGATGACAAGGACGTTTTGCGAGGATTCTTGTTCTGGCTTGTTTAGGCCTCGTAAGCATTTTATTAATTTTGAGTTGATGAAAGTGTTGATATTCTTAGGACTTGCAAATTGGGATTTCTCCTTGTGCCATGGTGCAAAGATATTCTTAGGACTTATCCTGAATTGTATAGTGACAAAGACGTAGTTTTGATTTTTGTTATGTAGTGGTCTCCCTAAAGTGCTGATTGATGGTCCATATGGAGCGCCAGCCCAAGACTACAAGCAATACGAGGTGGTCTTGCTGGTGGGGCTGGGAATAGGAGCCACCCCAATGATCAGTATTGTGAAGGACATAGTGAACAACATGAAGGCCGAGGAAGAGGAGGAGGGGAGCAAGATGGAGGAGGGTGGTGGGAAATCACCAAGAACAAGCCCACAGAAAAGAAATGGTTTGAGCGAGTTCAACACTAGGAGGGCTTACTTTTATTGGGTGACAAGGGAGCAAGGTTCTTTTGATTGGTTCAAAGGGGTGATGAATGAGGTGGCTGAAGAGGATCAAAAGGGTGTGATTGAACTCCACAACTATTGCACCAGTGTGTATGAAGAGGGTGATGCTCGCTCTGCTCTTATTGCCATGTTACAATCTCTGAACCATGCTAAGAATGGCGTGGACATTGTCTCTGGCACGCGTGTCAAATCCCACTTTGCCAAACCCAATTGGCGCAGTGTCTACAAACGCATTGCTCTTACTCATCCACGGGCTCGTGTTGGTCAGTTTTTTCATTCTTCTGCTTCTTCTGCTTCTTCTGCTCAAGTGCTTTTAACTTTTTTGCATCAAGTTTCATTATAAGCAATGATGTTATGTTACAAAAAACTTGTGTATAATGCAGGGGTATTTTACTGTGGGCCACCAGCGTTAACGAAGGAGCTTGGTCAGTTAGCTTCGGATTTCTCTCGTAACACAACCACAAGATATGATTTCCACAAAGAAAATTTCTAATAAGTGGGATTGTTGGATGCAAAAGGAGAGCGTGTGAAAGTTATTATTCAATCCACGTGTTTGTATGAATCGTAATTAACGACCAAAGGTTGATCATTGGTGTGATAGTAAAATGATTAATATGCGCATAAGCACCACTAACGTTGCACTATTTCATGAATGAAGCTCATCAGAATTTGTCTTGCTGCATCATTAACTCGGTAAAGAGAAGTAGAAGCCTAATTTTAAATGTTCGAATGCTTTTATAGGCTTTTCAGAATCCGTTTTTCCTAAACAAATACTTGTACTCTCTATTGACTTCTCAGAATATATTTTTAATATCGTCCCTTTATATGATCTAATCCATCCATCATGTTTCTCAGAATTAATCGATAACAAATTATTAAATAGTTCCTAGTAGTTTTAAAGAAAAATTCAAATTGACCGATATATTTAGCCGACCATTTTGATAGTTATACTCTATTCCCTCAACCAAGTTTTGAATGTGATCACTACTAAATGTCCTTAATATAAGATTTAGAAAAATAGTTTTAGATAAGAGTTATATAGTTAAAATCACACTTGAATATTTTATTATCGAAGTGAAAAAGATTTTAAATATAAAAATCAATTATTCAAATTTAATTTTAAAATAATTATCATCTTTCTAGAAAACTTCTTTTTTTCTCTAGCCTTTTTAAGGATTGGCATTGAATTTTTGATTGAGATTAGAGCTAGTCTATCTCATAACTGTTGTTTGTTTTCATTTCTGAATATGTCTTTAATTAGAATATTTGCTCTTAATTGTTAGAATATTCACTCTTAATTATTTCACAGATGTTAAGATTTTAATTTGTAGGAGTTATTTCAGTCAGATATTTTTCTTTTCTGCAAACAATATAAATGTAAGCTATTGATGGCTAAAAAAAAAAAGAAGCAATAACAATATTTTATCTTCATATATATCTCCTCCTATTTCCAAAACACAACAATTGGTATCAGAGCTCTTAGTTCTTAGGGTCTGTGTGAGACCACGAGGAGAAAAAAAAGAAACAACAGAGGGAAACCAGTAAGGAACCTTTTTGAGAAAAAAAAATTTCACCCATGGCCGGAAACTTCATGGCAACACCTCCGATTTTTTCCAGAGAAAACTATCAAATATGGTCTGTCAAAATGAAGTCTTACCTAGAAGCGAGTGGTTTGTGGGATGTTGTGATGTCTGAAATCCAACCGCTACAAGAAGATCCAACTGTAGCCCAAATCAGAAATTACAATGATGAAGTAATAAGAAGAGCGAAGGCCAAGACATGTATTCACTCTATTGTTTCTGATGTTGTATTCACTAGAATTATGTCTTGTGAAACAGCTAAAGAAGCTTGGAACACTCTCCAAGAGGCGTTTCAAGGGAATGAAAGAACTCGACAGATGCAAGTTCTCAATCTCAAAAGAGAATTTGAGATATTGAGAATGAAGGAGGTCGAGACCATCAAAGAATATTTTGATAGGCTCTTGGCAGTGGTCAACACGATCCGACTATTACGTGAAGATTTACCTGATAGAAGGATCGTAGAAAAAGTGTTGGTGAGTCTTCCAGAAAGGTTTGAAGTAAAATTCTCATCACTTGAAGATTCAAGAGATCTCACAATGACTTCACTAACAGAGTTGATGAACTCTCTGCAAATCCAAGAGTAGAGAAGATTGTTGAGAAAAGAGTTGTTGAGAGAAGAGTCGAATACTGTTGAAGGAGTTTTTCTAGCAAGGTCACAGTCGAGTTACAAAGCAAAGAAGAAAGGCTGGAAAAATGAGAAGAAAAGTGATGAGGATGAAAATGACGAGAAGGAGAAGTACTCAACATGTCAATACTGCAAGAAAACTAATCATCCACACTGGAAATGTTGGTGGAGACCAGATGTGGTGTGTAGTTCTTGCAATCAAAAGGGTCATATGGAGAAGGTATGCAAAAGAAAGCAACAAGAGGTGCAAATTGCTCAAGAGACTGATGACAAAGAGGAGGACCTTCTTTTTGTGGCGCTTGCTTTGCTACTGACATCACTAATGAAACATGATTGATTGATAGTGGATGCACTCATCACATGACACATGATAAAGACATGTTTGTAAGCTAGACAGAACCCACTCTTCGAAAGTCAGAATTGGGAATGGAGACTATATTGAGGTCAAAGGCATAGGTGACAATATTGTCATTAATGCTGGCTCAGGTACAAAAATAATCTTTGATGTTCTATATGTCCCTAAAATTAATCAAAATTTGCTAAGTGTTGGGCAACTTTTAGAGAAAGGCTATGTTGTTGTGTTCAAAGATAAAACTTGTGAAGCCTTTGATAAAACTGCCATTAAATCGATGTCAATAAAGATGTAAGGCAAAAGCTTCTCGGTAAACTTGCAAACAGATCTTGCTTACTCTTCTGCAGTTAATTCGGGACAGATTTAGCATAAAAGGAAGCAGTCTAGGAAGCCTGCAGTAGAAAAATCGTGGGAAGCTAGTAGTAGAAAATCATGGATTGGATTCTCGTGATGATGTTAAAGTTTCTAAAGAATTGATTGTGAAAGAGATTAAAGGCCTTGATGTTGTTCCAAAAATAACTGAGCAAGAAGGTTCTGATGAAAATGTGGATGATCATCCTGTGAGAGTTAATAGATCCCTCTCTGACATATATCAAAAATGTAATATGGATGTTCTTGAACCTGCTGACCATGAGGAAGCTCTCAATCACCTAAAGTGGGAAAAAGATGAGGAGGAGGAATTGTATATGATTGAGAAGAACAACACTTTTGTTGACATACCTTCAAATAGAAAGGTAATTGTTGTATATGATGGTTCAATTAACAAAAATAAAGCAAAGTTTGTTGGGTATTCTGATATTGATTGGGGTGGTTCCTTGGAAGATATGAAGAGTACTTCAAGATATTGCAAAACTTAAAACCATTTGTTTACCGAGCCACTACCAGTCAGCAAGTTTGAATTCACAAGAAAGAAGATTGGAGTTTACAATTCCAAAATCAAGAAGGAGTGTTGGGAATTTGCTTTTGAAACTGCACATTGATTTGTTTCCGTTTCTGAATATGTCTTTAATTAGAATATTTGCTCTTAATTGTTAGAATATTCACTCTTAATTATTTCATAGACATTAAGATTTTAATTTGTAGGAGTTATTTCAGTCAGATATTTTTCTTTTCTGCAAGCATTATAAATGTAAGCTATTGATGGCTA
>Ga0209700_100426_pt1 | contig 77190 bp, 39 predicted proteins | sample SiratroredBW_FD_187528 | JGI IMG/M metagenome (GOLD analysis project Ga0209700, IMG submission 187528) | Root nodule microbial communities of legume samples collected from California, USA - Siratro red BW (SPAdes) (version 2) | ecosystem: Host-associated > Plants > Roots > Nodule | place: USA... | reverse complement strand
TATTCAACATATTATATCTTTATTATTAAAGCTGTTTTTTTAATACAAAATGAAACTAGAACAGCTTTAAAAAAATTGTAGCTCAATAATTCATTTTAATAATATATATATATATATATATATATATATATATATATAAAAGATAATATGTTGTTGGTTTTTATCTCTTGTAACAATATATATAACTAAATATTTGAATGTATAAGATAATTAATTGATTATCATGTTGGTAGATACACATGCCCTTCAAACTTGAAATCTAATTAAAATATGAATTAATTAAGTGAGCGATTGTGATAGGTTCTTAATTATATTTAAGAAAAATCAAAGAGCTTTGAACAACTTTAGTAACATTACATTTTAGCTATTTTATGCTTAATAAAATTTAGTACGATGTTAGTTTTTTATGCGAAAATGTAACATATTAAAGTTTTTAAAAATGTTCATATTTGTAGTTGAGTTTTTCATTATTAAAGTTTTTGAAAATGTTCATATTTGTAGTTGAGTTTTTCATTGTTGTTATTGATCATGATATTTTCATTTATAATTAATCCTGACTTGAAATAATATGAAAGTATCTTGGTAATGAGTTTTTATAAATTCTAAAAAGACAAGATCCTTAGAATGTTTGTATTTTGTTTTCAAAAAGATGTCTTAAAACATTATGTCACTTGGTTCTAAACAAAAAGTAATCTAAGTCAAATAATGTATAATCGAGAACTTAAAAATTCAAGTATCAATCATGCAAATCTATGAAAAATAAAGTTCGATGATAAAACTAAATTCGAGACTTAAACTTCGTTTAAATAACTCAACTTATTGTTCAAGCTACTTATAATGACAATATAAAGTTGACTTTTGAGAATCAAGCTTATGTGAATAACATAATTAGAATGTCAAATGTTGACTTTTAAAACTTGATAGAAAAATTGTTTAAGTATTATGAAAATGATATAGTTTGATATTGCAAAACTTTAAAAATGAACAACTCAATAAGTCATTTGAACTCGATAATTGGTTTACCTTATGAATAATCAAGCATGATATCTTATCAATAAATAATTTCTCAAATCACAAGCCCAAGTTAGAGATCCTCCAAGCATGAGATCCAATTAAAGTTCTCAAGTTGTGAAGTTAAGTTATAGATGTTCAAGGTATACAATTGAGATAGAGATGCAATATGTTTCAAGCTAAAATTATTCAAAACTCAATGTCAAAGGTACTAGATGCTCTATGTATGAAGCCAAACTAAAGATGTTTTTAGGTGAGAGGTTAAACTACATATTGCTTTATGTGTTGAAGGTGTGAGACCGAGCTAAAGATGCTTAAAGTATGATGTGGAACTAAAGATGCTTTAGGAGTGATGTTGAGAAAAAAGTGTTGTAGGTGCGAGGACAAGTAACAAATGCTAAAAGCGTAGGTCAAACTAAAAATGCCCAATGATTGACTAATAAATGTCAAACATCTAATAATAGGCATGTAGAAAAGTTGTTCGATACAAGTCGGCCTTGACAAAACAATGTGTCAGTTTTGTACTTTTTTTATAATTAAATAAAATACAAATAGAAGGTAAAATAAAATTTGTAATATAACCATGAATGTAAGTTGTGATTGAGCTTGTTAATGTGACCATGAATGTGAATTTAGTTTTAGTACATTTTATCATGTGTAAGAGTATAGAAATTATATTCGAGATTTGCCCACAGAGATGTGGTTGTACCCATATGGGTGTAGAAGACACACCAATATAGAATTTGTATAAGAGGTTTGCTCATAGGGTTGTAGTTGTGCTCATATATGTGTATAAGACGCTATAGAAGAGAAGATTGTATCATAGGTTTGCCACATAGTATGGTTTTTTCAACATAGGTATTATAGACATGTTAATATAAAAATTACATCGTAAGTTTGCTTGCAAAGTTGTGGCTGCATCCACAAGGGTATAAGAGGCCTACTAGGTGAGAAAATTGAATGAAAGGTTCAACCAAGCAAGTATAGTTTACACACATGGGTATGAGAGATGTGATAACATAGAAATTGCTTTAGAGGTTCACCCACATGAGTGTGACTATAACTACATGATGTGAGAGATACTCTAATATAGAAATTGCATCCAAGGCTCCCATAGTGGTATGATAACTCCCACATGAGGGTATGCTGTGAAGGTTAGGATCTTGATCAACTCAAAAGGTGTTGAAGAAGAGAAACTCCATGGAAACTCAAAGCAATTAATGCAAGCAAGAATCCATCCATGGAGAAACCCATATGGATTTGGTTGTTATTCAAAGGAGAAACAAGAATAAGTAAAGAAATGAAAGTAAAAATGGATAAAGAGAAGTATAGGGAAAAGAACATGCCACCTTTAATCCAAGAACTAAAGGATAAGTGCAAGGAAATTTACCACTTGAGAAAGCTTCTCAAGATAAGAACCAAAACAAGATAAGAGAAACTCAAACTCTCAAACTACAAAAGAGACTTTCATTCAATCTTCAAGGTGAAGGTGCAGTTGGCTCCAAAAGGGAGGTTGAATACAGTCTAAACTCAAATCGTGAAATATGAACAATTCAAATGTAATATAAAACAAAGTATAAGGGAGAGAAAAGTATATACAAATTGATACTGGTTCACTCTACAACTAGGGTTACATCCAGTCCTGTTAAGCAAATCGCTTAAGAGCTTTCATTGAAATAAGTTTTCATGCCTCTCTAGAAACTAGTATTATTATACATTTGTAGGTACGAGTTTCAACACCTCTCCAGGAATGAGTATTCTATACTTTTTCAAGTAGTGGGTATTCAACACCTCTCCAAGCAGCAAGTATTCACACCTCTCTATGTAAACTCAGTCCTAATTTCCCTCTGAGATTAAGACCTCTCAACAATAAGAAAAACACTCTTAATAAAGAGAATAATGATAACTTACAGGGTAATCTTCACAAGGTGAAGAATTTAAAATGGTTTGACACAACCTTTTTTCTAATATCTCTTGAATAAAAAATATGATCAATTAAACTCGCTCTCAATATTTCTCTTGTAATGTATTTCTCCATGTGTTCCTGGTATCTTCTTGGAATGACAACTTTTACATTGAAGAATATCTTCAGTATATTCTTGATTAATCAGTCATTTGAAAACATTCATTTTTCATTTTCAAATCGAACATTGAGACTTGATGTATTAATTTCTTTCTCCATGAGTCTCGTTCTTCTCTTTGTCTCTTCTTTTTCCAAGACTTTAAATACGACATCTTTAGTTTCAATGTAATCTTATCATCTTTATCACATATTTGGATCTTTTTGAATTCTTTATTTCCCTGAAGACAATTTGAACATTGATGCTTTGTAGTATTTACAATTGATCTTTTTTTATAACTAGTGCACTTTACTATCTTTGTTGCATTAGACGCTTTATATGGAAACTTTTTATTTGATTTATTCTCAGCATCTTGATTGTGTAACTTTTATCCTCAATGCATTCAAATTTCTATTTTAGATTCTTTGATTTTTGAAGCTTTGATTCTCTCTCTAAAAAACTTTTGTGGAATTCTTTCATTGTAGCTTTATTTCGGCTCTCAATTGCTTGATAAGGAAACTTAATATATTATTCCCCTCTTGATATGAGTGTTTTTCTTCTCATGTTTCACTTTGAGTATTTTATAATTCATCTTTCCATATATCTTATGTATGCACTTCTTTTTCAACTCTGTTGACGCTTGAATAGGAAATATTTACTTTGGCGTATCATGCGTGTCTTCAAGTGCTGATATCCTTTTTGGAAATAATTTGAATGTGATTGACAATTTGTAATTTGTATTTAAGTACCTGAGTCAATCAGAATCATCTATAATCATTTAGATATATCTGAAACATAACCTCTTAAATTATAAAAACTTGTTATTCCAAATATTAATGTAATTTCTAGTCTTTCGTGTAAATTTTAAATGTTGAAGCAAATCAAACTTCAATAAAATTCAATTATATCAAAATATATTTTTGAAATACATTTCAATATCAAAAAAGTGTTAAGTTCTTTGCAAAGAGAATAAAAACTTTCTATAATAATTTAATCAACATATTTTTATTTTAACATTGAACTATATGAATTAGTACTTTCAAAACAAGTTTCGAAATCATTGGAAAAATATTATAGAGCAATTATAAAATGTAAGTATGAAGTTTAGAAACTCCCTGATGTGAATATGAGAGCATTGATCAATTTGTTTGATACATTCAAAGATTGGTTTTGTTAGTCGTGAAGATTGACTAGATGATCTAATGCTCTCTGGTCTGCATATAGTATCTGACGTATTTGCTAATGTAACATGTTACAGATTCATTTGGTGTAACTTGCACTATGGAATCGCCTGCCCAGTGTAGCATAATGATATTGTCTAGTTCATTTTTCATCAAGAATGTTGTCCAGTCTTTGTGGTCGTCTAGTATTAATAGATGTTCTAAAAACATCTTGATTTAAGAGTTCATCTGTCAAGATATTCTATGTGCTATAAGACATAGTCTTATTTGGATTAATCGTCTAGCATGTTGAATCTTACAATACATCTACTTAGAATGTCCAATGAGTATAGGATTCATATATCGAATAATATATTTTAGCTCATACTTTAACAATAAAACCATCTTGGCATGTTCGTCTGATCCATGTATGGTAATGGTGCTAGTTTCTCTTATAGTCTTAATCCTTTATCTAATGAGTCTTTAGTTATGTCTACATACTCATTAATTTGGATCAATTTTTAACATATCTTATAGTATTTTTGTTATCATCAAAACACATATGACTCTCTCATTGTAAGATCTTTTGAGGGATATTAGATCGTCCAATGACTTAACACAAGGTGTCTTTTACAAATGAGAGAGCATCCTATTTATAAGGGATGAGCTTGGCCTAGTGGGGAGAAGAATGGACAAAAATTAGAGTTAACTTTGATAACGAAAGTTGCACTTCTTTGAATACTAGTCGAGATGTCATCATCTAAAAAGTGTTTAATCTCAAATTAATGTGACTCTTACAACCTACACTCTTTCCCAATTTGTTGATCCAACAGGTGTAGTTATCACCAAAGCTAAGATCACACTACAAAAGAATGTGATAAAATACAAGACCTAATCGAGGAACTCATTCGACCAAGGGTATGGGGACGCTTTGTGCAACATGACCAACCCGATCAGCCTGAACGAGGCTGGGGTGAGGGGGTTGGGGAAAAGGTTTCTGCGATGCTTTCTAGGATCAAGGACGGGAAATCATCGAGATTGGGTTACACCAGAACTCGAGTAGTAATAGAGGGAACAACCTCATCAAAATCCTACTGATGTCAAATGCATAATCAATACTATAATAGGAGGATTTGTTGGGGGAGGAATTCAAGTTCATCAAGGATAAGAAACTTTCGAATTATAAATTCGATAAGTTTGGTACTACCTTGTTCCCTCTCACTCGTCACATCCACGGATGAAGATTTCTGCATCAACAACCCTACACAAGATTACCAATCGTCGTCCCTGCCACCACAACGAATTGGCAAGTTAGAAAGGTCCTTATTGACCAAGAAAGGTTGGCAAATGTTCTTTATCGATCAAAAAACTAAAAGCTCGACATTCCCACCATCCTCATCTAGTCATACCTAGATCTGTTGTTGGGGTTTGCAAGGGAACGAATGCATACCAGGAGATATGTCAATTTGCTTATGACATCCGGCACGAGTGAAGCGCATTGGACACTTACAATTCGGTACATTCTAGTAGAGGTTGACACTTCATGCAACATTTTTGATTGGTTGGAGAACTCTTAATTAGCTCGGAGCGATTGTTTCTAAACCACACATGGCAATGAAATTTTCTAACGAAGATGGAACAATTATCACAGTTAATGTTGATCCAAAAGTGATAAGAGAATGTTACGCGCAGAGCTTGAAAGTCGCTCCTTATTTAGTAAAAGTCCCTACCAATAACACAACCCTGACTATTGAGGTATTAAATTTCCCAGAGGAACAAAATAATGTTCATCCAAAAGAATACGCCAATGTACAATAGTGTTACAATATTGAGGATACACCTCATATTCCCGTTACAAATGATGAAATTGACCTTGATTCAACTGTGAAGATCCATACCAAGTAGTTGACTCACTATAGAATAGGCTTACAAGCTCGAAGAATTAAATGACAGACTTTTACCAAGTACTTGGAATGCAATTCCTTTGAAAATGTATTAAATTATGGAATAGAATTATATACTATTTTTTCTCACTTAGATTTTTGTCCCTAAGGAAGGTTTTTTCGAGCAAGATTTTTATGAGGCCCAATCTTGAAATAAATTTTTCTTTTCTAAGAAATTACATCCAAAGTCATTTGAAAATAAATTACCATCATATTGGACGAAAAAAATCCAAAGTCATCGAAGATAATTTGAAAATAAATGGTCACTATATCATATCAAAGAATACAGTTGTTTGAAAAACAAAACAATACACAATCCGAAAAGTCATGTGAAAATAAACAACCATCTTAAAGTAATCCAAGTCATAACAAATAAAATATCTTCGTATCAAAATAATGTGATGAACACTTGTAGAACATTCAAACTAAATCATTCATCAAGTCATTCCACATGCACCTCATTTATGAATTCTAAACTTAGAAGCTTATTTACCTACATGTATCAAGATATACAGAGATATGTATAATAATATAAAATTTAATCAGATCCAATGCAATCCAATCAAATCATATGCAATTTAATCAAGTCGGATGCAATCCAATCAAATCAAATCCAACCATATAACTTGGATATTCATATTGTAATAATTAATTAAATGACAAATATTCAATAATTGATCGTATTTTTTATTTATTTTAAATTAATATTTTTTCGAATATCTCAGTCCAAATCTAAAATGACTAATATATATATATATATATATATATATATATATATCAATCTTACTGAAAGTACTTACTCAATTCTCATACTCAGTTAAATACTTCTAATCTCTTTTTATTCTTATTGACTTAGAGTATCAAAGAATTTTCTCCCTTCTCTTCATTAACAACTATCAATCTTTTGAAAGTTAAACTTGTCTTAAAATACCACTCTTCTCTCTATGGGAGAATCATGCTCCTTCTCAGTTAATAGTAATTAATTTATAAAATAATTAAGCCACATAACTATATCATAGAAAAATAAAATAAATGAGTGAGATATTTGATAAAAATAGTTCTTAACAAATGAGCTAGTGAACTCATACTTGTGTAGGAAAACTACTCCTATCAATTATTGACATTGATGTTTGTACAATTGCCCCGCTTTTGAATCCATTTACCGACAAAAAACACAAGGGAAGTTTATGATTCCCTAGACTCCTTTTCAAAGCAAAATTATGCACAATGAATTCAAACATGTCATAAGCAATGAGCAAGAGGTGACAAGTAAAAACAAAAATGAGCTCTCAATCACTTTGATGCCAATCTGGAAATATTTGTTCTTATCTCTATATACACACCATTGCACTAAAATCTCATCAAATGTCCTATGCCAATAGAGTCTTCAAATTTCCTTCTTAGATATATAAATTAAGCATTTGAGATATCAACTATTTCACACAAAAACAGCAGACCAGAAAGTGAAAATTCACCTTAAAATTAATATTTTTACTTTGTATTTAGATTAAATTCTTATGCTCTTGTATTTGTTTTCAACTTTTGCATTAACGTTTTCCTTGATGGAGACACCCTTTTCATTGTTTGGTTAGATGTATTTAAAGGAAAAGGAAACAGGACAGTAAGATGAAATCATTTTCTTTTGTTTTCTTGGAAGAAAATGTTAATTGAGCTCAGTATTTTTCTCATAAATTTTAATATCTGTTAGCTATCTCCATTCAAATCAATTATTTGCTTCATTAATTTAATTTGAGTTTCTGAACAACTAACACAGCTTTTAATTAAAGAGAACCATGAAAGGAGACAAACAAAAACAGTGAATAAATGTAAATCAAATATAAATTGTTTTTATTAAAATATTTCATTCATAATTACGTTAAATGATTTAGTACATAACAAAGGTAATGATAACTTTTTCAATGAAATTTTCACATCAATTTGAGAAAGTTATATTTATACTTCTTCTGTAGAAATGTTTTTGCTTTTGTAAAATTTAATAAAAACTCATTACAAGAAATATAATTTGTTAGGAATAATAATTTTTTTTAAAGAACATACTTTTTTTCAACTTCAAGTTCTCATACATTAAATATTTCCCCCCCAATAAACACTTCTAAAAGCAAGTTAGTTGCAAAAGCTAATGTAAATTTTCAAATTAAACCCTTCTAATCAAACTGAAATTTAATTTAAACACAAAAAATTATTATACTTAAAAAAAAAAACTCTTAGCCGGACAACTGTAATCAATACGGAGCTCTCTACCACATCATTAAAATTGTCCACCAATAAGTTTATAGCCATACAAATTTCAAACTATAAACAAGATTTTAGGTGCTTAAGAAAATTATATCAAATCAATGGTTAGCTAGGCTTAGCAGCAGTGTTATTAAATTGCATCCCTATTACTGAAAATTTATCATAGTTCCAAACTACGAAAGGAATCTTGTATGTGGTGTGGTGATTCTGGGAATTGGCAATAATAAGCACAGAAATATGGCAGGCACAAAACCATGAAAAGGGTGTGATTCCTCATGCTGTATCTTTCATGGCAGGCATATCTCAAGTACATCAATAATAAATTAAAGTTTTGAAATTTGTTAGGTAAAACAAGTGTAATCTGATTTCACTTTTTACTACCATATCTTATATCCATATTCCATAGAATGTACAGAAGGTAGTAATAACTGTCACAGTTGAATCTCACCACAGAAAATCACTTTTGAATTAATAAACATGCTTTTAAACATTTAGATTAAAATAAACTAAGTGAACTTTAAGATATGACATGGTTCAAACAGTAAAGTGGGCAGAAAGCAAGTGAAGATATAGGAATCATCACAAATTTAGGGTTGGCTAGTGATTAAAGTCTATGATGATAACTTACACTCTCAATTCAGTAAGTATCATTCTGCCACTTCTCAATTCCAACCATTAATATTTTTTTTACCTCTTCAGTTATTAATGAATAAAAAAAAATTAAATGGACCCAGTTGGCTTTGGAACTTTGGTTTTAGTTATATTAGTCCCCAACACAATTAATGGAATATTATATAAATATTTTCACTTGATAACAACTAATTAAGGTCTATTTAAAATGAAATCATTTCACATGTCAAGGTTTCATATAATGTGAAGTTGTTTTTGCCCAATGCCAAATGAGTGTAAGGGGAAAAGACTAAGCATAAATCTTTGTGATCAATTATTGTTAGTATGATGTTAACATACTTTTGAGAGATAAACTAAACATAGTTATGGACAAACAAGAACTATATGTGAATATATGGTTTGGATCATTTATAAATAAGACAGAATTAAACTCAAATATTGGCTAATAAAAGAATGAAGGAATCATTTGATGTTATGACAGAATGAAAGTAGAGTATAATTAAGTTGAGAGTTACATCAGTAAGTATAGACAAAATTATGACAAAAAGATACTGTAAACAGCATTAAAGCCAATAGGGATTAGTGGAGTTATGTGGTGTATATATTCAAACTAAACTTATCTTAATGCTCCACATACATAACATTGTCCCATCATCACATTCAACTTATGTTTGTCTGAACAGACCCACCTTATGAAGTGCATGAATGACCCTTTTGAGTCCCACCACCACTGATCATGTCCACTAAAGATGAGGCAAATGCAAGGATTTAAAATTATATTTAAATGAACTAAAAGAAAATTAGGAAGAGATAATCATAAAATAGTGTATGATGTTTGTTGACAGTTTTTTTAGTTCTAATTACTAGTGCTTCTGAAACAGCCTCTAGTAGTGTCCTTATGAGCTTAATCTTTTTTTCATTGTTGTACAATGAATCTAAACACATCCAGTGGAGTTGAATGAAAAGGAACAGAAAATGATAGGTATCTCTAGGCCTGATGTTCTAAACATAATATTGCTTGCTCCTGTGACTCATTTATCCTTAGACTTAGTTACTTTTTTTATTTACTAGCTGCATGACATGTGTCTTCATGCTTAATGGTTCAGTTTGAAAGTTATATTTGACAAATCAAATACTAACTTGACAAAGATTCTGTATTAACATGGTCACTTCAAGATATAAATAAATAATAAATGCACTGAGCTGAACAATGTAAAGAAATTTATACTATTATTTGAGTATAAACTATTTTATATAATAAATTTGTTGATTTTTATAATAATATGATTTACTTTTGTGCATATGGTGAGAAATGAAGAGAGAGAGTGGTGTATTGATGACGAAACGAGCAGAGTAAGGAAATTGAATGCGTGAATATGGTTTAAGCCTGCAAAAAACAGACAACAACAGTGACATAGCGAAGAGATGATGATGTTTTAGAGCAGAGTGAAAGGAGAGACAAAATGTGAACTAAAAACGATCCGAGTGGAAGATGAAAACCCAAAGCCCCATAAGCACAGATGGATGTAAAGTAGAGAGAGAAAGAGCGAGGGTTGGTTTGGTCATTCCCTCCTAATTTGACTTCCCATTGCATATTCAAAGGAAAAGTGTTGTGTGTTTGACAGTGAGTGAAGGACCATGTAAGATGGTATAAATGCCCCGAACATGTCATACACTCTTACACAGACAGATTGCAAACTGCATAAAGACAATACCTCTTTGGTCACTGCCATTTTACCCTCTCATTTAATGCAACTCAAGCCTACCGGCCACTTTTCTTCTCTCTTTTTTCCTCCTTTTTTTTCCATTATTAAAACATTGCCACCACACCAATCTCAAAGCCTAGTGAATAAAAAAACCTCCACAAGCTTAAACCCAAACTTCTCCTTCCCTTCTTCTCTGTCTACTTCTTCTCTCTCATCACTTTATGTAGTTTCTGTTGTCACATCTTCAAACCTGTGGTGAAAACTCAAAAACCAAACAAAACCTCTCTCTCTCTCTCTCTCTCTCTCTCTCTCTTTCTCTCATATATCTCTCACTTCGTTTCTTTCCTTTTATTATCTTAACCATGGAAGAGGCAGAGGAGTGCACCAACGCTAACCAGAAATTCACCACCAAAAGAAGGAGCTTCAGGAATGGAGCCAACTCTCATGAGCATGAACATCACCGTTATCACAACCACCACCACCACCATCATCATCACTTTCAACACCATCATCAGCTGCTGCAATACTCAACTCAGCTTGGTTTCTGCAATAACCAGAACAAGTATCAGAGATACTACCCGGCTCTTCTTCCTCTACCTTCCCTCATACCTCTACAACAACTTCCTTTTACTCCACCCTTCCCTCAAAACCACATCATCAAATCAAAAGCCCATTTGCACAAACCTCCATGCAAACTCAATAGCTCCCCTTCAGATTACAAGCTCGCTCCACCACCGCTTGCTCCTGGTAAGCACTAGCATTGTTCCCTCCCTTTCAAACTAACCCTTTTGCTTGCATTCTTGTTTTGATAATTCACAGCCCAAAACAGTGTTATTTTGACCAGCTTGTTTGGTTTTCTTGAAAACAAAAACAAAAAAGAAACAACTTTCCTCTAACTTCTCACAAAGGAAAAAACCCACCATGGCAATACCATGAAGAAAACATTTCCGTCTAGTTCTTTCGCATGTTGCGTATATGTTTTTGAAACATTTCATTTGGGGTTGCGATTTATATATTGGTATATTTCTAAAGTTCAATCACGGAGGGCTTGGCCCATGTTTTGCATTAGTTTGGTGGTTTTCATGCGAAAGTATAAGGTTTTGCTGGGAAAAACCAATTTCAGATCATTGCGCCACTTACTGTAATTGATGCCTTATGTTTCAATGTTGATTTTGTCAAAAGTAGCACTCCAGTGTATTCTCTTTTATTAAACAGTTGAACAGTTGTGGGAAAAAAATGTTCAACTCTTTATCTCCATAGTATTTCACAATTGAATTTTATTCACTCAACATCCTTTTTGTTAATATTTATCTGCAAGCTAGCGAGGTTGAAAGTCTTTCTTCTTTTTCCCTTTTTTTGGTGCCAGTTGTTGGAAGCCAATATTAGCATATTCTGAAGTACGGTGGACTTTCCTATTCACTATGATGTCCCAGTTCATGGGACCCTTTTACTTTTCTTTTTCTTTTTTTTTTCCTGGTGAGTCTGTCAGGCTATATCAGAAAAAAGTGCAAGGGTTGTTCCAGTATTGGTGATTTGGGTTGGGGATAAATTGTTTCCAAAGCAAAGTGAAGGCCTTAATATGTTAGTAATTTTGATTCTTTAATTTATTTCCTTTTGCTATTCGTTTATGCCACCAAATTTTGAAGCTGAAATTCTTAGGGAGTGCAATTATGGTATCTTCAAAATCATTGAATCTATTTACAAAACTTCTCAACACTTGCTTTGCTCTCATTTACATCATGGCTTGCTTAACACTTCTCTCCTGTAAAAATATAAAAATTGGTCATTGCTATTGTAATTGTATAGTATTTATTAGTTTGTAATTAGTTACTTTTAAAAGGACTGCATGATAATCCTTTTATTTTTAATTTATATTATCCAAAGTAAGGATTTTTAATAAAAAAATATTTGTTATAAACGAAACAAACAATATAACATTTTACAATAATAAATATTTACTTAGAAAAATAAATCTAGTGTACTAATGTAGAAAAACTGAATTTTCATGTGGAAAGAAATAAACATCTCTAATGAGCATAAGGACTTAGTAACTTGATCTTACCATACTGTTTGGTTGGAAGGAACGGGATGAAGGAATTCTGATAAAAATTATTGTTTGGTCCAAAAGTTTAAAGGAGAGGGAAATGAAAGGCCAGACTTTTGTCTGAGTCTAAAAATAGAAGGATTTATTTCTCCTTATTTGAACCAATCCGTAGGCTGCAAAATAAATTGGAAAAATGATGAACCATCTTGTTTCTTACACTGATTCAGCTCCAAAGGAACTTCAGCAGCAATCTAAGGCATCCCTTAAAGGAGATGATGGCAAGAAACTCATTTCAGCAAGGAAGCAGCAGGCAGTAATTGTTGCAAGGAGGCCAGACTCTGGTGGCCAAGAAGGCTCTGTGATCTCTCTTCTTGCCAACCATTTTTTGGTACAATTTGATCCATCACAAAAGATATATCATTACAATGTTGAAATCACTCCCCATCCCTCCAAGGATATTGCCAGAGCAATCAAGCAGAAGTTGGTAAATAACAATTCTGCTGTCCTCTCAGGTGCTACTCCAGCATATGATGGGAGAAAGAATCTCTACAGTCCAGTTGAGTTCCAAAATGATAAGCTAGAGTTCTACATAAGCCTCCCTATCCCCTCTAGCAAGGTGGCATCACCTTATGGAGAAATGTCTGACTTGAGGGAGAAGCATGAGCAGCTTAAACTTTTCAGAATAAATGTTAAATTGGTCTCAAAAATCAATGGAAAGGAGTTGACTAACTACTTGAGCAAAGAGGGTGATGACTGGATTCCACTTCCACAGGATTATCTGCATGCTTTGGATGTAGTTCTTAGGGAGAACCCTACTGAGAAATGCATACCCGTTGGAAGGTCATTCTATTCAAGTTCAATGGGGAGAAGCAAAGACATTGGTGGAGGAGCTGTTGGATTGAGAGGCTTCTTTCAGAGTCTTAGACCAACACAACAAGGACTAGCTCTCAATGTGGATTTCTCAGTAACTGCTTTCCATGAGAGCATAGGAGTGATTGCATACCTGCAGAAGCGCCTTGAGTTCCTTCGAGACCTTTCTCAAAGGAAGACAACTCATTTAACTAGTGAAGAGAGGAAAGAAGTGGAGAAAGCATTGAAGAACCTTAGGGTCTTTGTTTGCCATAGGGAAACTGTTCAGAGATACCGTGTCTATGGCTTAACTGAGGAGGCTACTGAAAACCTTTGGTTTGCTGACAGAGATGGGAAGAATCTGAGGCTGGTGAATTACTTTAAAGATCACTATAACTATGACATACAATTCAGAAAATTGCCGTGCTTGCAAATAAGTAGGAGTAAACCTTGTTATCTCCCTATGGAGCTTTGTGTGATCTGTGAAGGCCAAAAGTTCCTTGGAAAGCTGACTGATGATCAAACAGCAAGAATACTCAAGATGGGCTGCCAAAGACCAGGAGAACGAAAAACCATTATTGAAGGAGTCATGAGAGGAAATGTTGGGCCTACCAGGTACTGTATTACCATATTTTCTTGTTGAATAGATATTATTATGGTTCTTCTGTACTTTCAATGGATCCTTTGTTTGTTTACTTTTAAATATTCATATTGCTTTTAGTATTAGTTTCTAATGTCTAAATATGTAATCATTTTGGCAGTGGTGATCAGGAAAAAGAATTCAAACTCCAAGTCTCAAGAGAAATGACAAAGTTGACTGGCAGAATTCTTTTCCCTCCCAAACTAAAGCTTGGAGATGGAGGTCATGTGAGAAACCTGACACCTTCGCGCCACGACCGGCAATGGAACCTTCTTGATGGCCATGTCTCTGAAGGAAGTACTATTGAAAGGTGGGCATTGATTAGTTTTGGGGGCACACCTGAGCAGAAGTCCAATGTCCCCAGATTCATAAACCAGTTATCTCAAAGGTGTGAACAATTGGGCATTTTTCTGAATAAGAACACAGTTATTAGTCCCCAGTTTGAATCAAGCCAGATTCTTAATAATGTCACCCTTTTGGAATCTAAGCTCAAGAGGATACAGAGGAGCGCCTCAAACCATCTCCAGCTTCTTATTTGCATAATGGAAAGAAAACACAAAGGGTATGCAGACTTGAAACGAATTGCGGAGACTAGTGTTGGTGTTGTGAGCCAATGCTGCCTGTACCCCAATCTCAGCAAATTGAGTTCACAATTTTTGGCTAATTTGGCCCTCAAAATCAATGCCAAAGTTGGTGGATGCACTGTTGCTTTGTACAACTCATTGCCTTCGCAGTTACCACGTCTCTTTCATATTGATGAGCCAGTGATATTCATGGGTGCAGATGTGACACATCCTCACCCTCTTGATGATTTCAGTCCATCTGTTGCTGCTGTTGTCGGTAGCATGAATTGGCCTACAGCAAACAAATACATTTCAAGAATAAGGTCTCAAACACACAGACAAGAAATCATTCAGGATCTTGGTGCAATGGTGGGGGAATTGCTTGATGATTTTTACCAGGAGGTAGATAAACTCCCCAGCAGAATCATTTTCTTCAGAGATGGGGTTAGTGAAACTCAGTTTTACAAAGTGTTGGAAGACGAACTTCAGTCAATCAGGTGTGCATGCACAAGGTTTCCTGGTTACAAACCTTCCATTACTTTTGCAGTTGTCCAGAAGAGACATCACACAAGGTTGTTTCCCTTGGAAACTGACCAGTCTTCAACTCAAAACCATTTTGTGTATGAAAACATTCCTCCAGGGACTGTGGTTGATTCTGTGATCACTCATCCAAACGAATTTGATTTCTACCTTTGTAGCCATTGGGGTGTGAAAGGAACAAGTAGGCCAACTCACTACCATGTCTTGTGGGATGAAAACCAGTTTACTTCTGATGAACTGCAGAAACTGGTGTACAACTTATGCTACACTTTTGTCAGGTGTACCAAGCCAATCTCTTTGGTGCCTCCTGCGTATTACGCCCATTTAGCTGCATACAGAGGCAGACTCTACCTTGAGAGATCAGAGTCCTTAGGTTTGTTCAGAAGTACATCTACACTATCCAGAGCTGCACCTCCAAAGACAGCACCTCTACCCAAACTCAGTGAAAACATCAAGAAGCTCATGTTCTACTGCTAGTGATAACTCTTGGCCTATGCCATTCGATTTCTACATAGTTTATTTAAATGACATGTAATCAGTTGATATAGCATGTGCAAGATAAATATCAGTAATGCAGAAAAAAATTGGAGACCTGTAAGATTTGCATTTTGTCTAACTAAAAAGTTCTAGAAGCCTTTTTTCTAACTGTATATTTCTTTTCTAGTTTAACTGAGAGATTCATAAATATATTAGTATAATTTGAATATGACTTGTAATTCATATAGATCCGCGTATCTCGTGTCTTATATTTTGAAGATTACACCATTCAGTTGGTCCGGGGATTCTCCATCCTAATTAAATGGTTTTTACGTTTGCTTTTAAACATATTGACAAGTAAAAGACATTTGATTGGCTTGTGAGCAAATGATTGCTACACCAGCATGCTTATCTTAATCTACTGATTTCATGTAATGTTTTTCTTACAGAAAAATTTTAGAGGTTGATATGTTAGTATTTGTTTACAAAAGGACCCCGAACCACGGCCTATTTTCTCCTTCCTTCTTTCCACTTCTACCAGAATTCCACTTTATGTTCACTAGTTCTATGCAATATCACTTTTTAATGTTAAAATGTCACGCATGTTTTGGATGAATGCTAACAAATTCACATGTGAATAAACAACTGATTCGGCAGACACCAAAAAAAAAGCTCAAACCAAAGGACAAAGTAGTTGTCAGTTCCTCATACAATCTATAATCTTCAATTTTCAGGTATAGGTAGTTGTGCATCCAATCTGTGCATGCAGCTTTAACTTGTTACCCTGACAAACGTGAACTACTGGTAGTACAAAAACTAGCCTAATAGCACCTACTTATATAACTGTAAACATGACTTCATCTAAGCACAGTAGTAAAGATATGAAGCCAAGCAAAGAAACTGGAAGATAATTGTTTTCATCCATTAATCCTTTCTCATTGCATCTTTCACTTCTTCCACACACCATATATAGGTAATACATGTGATTAAGCAAGGTTGCAAATAAAGATACAAGAAGTGGCATTAATAAAACAACTGGACCATTGTTTTGGCATGCAATTTATGCAACCATAACTTTGAATAACTCTTCTGTGTTGTAATATCTTCTTTTCCTATTACATCTGTCGCTTCTTCAACAATATACACTGAAAAAGTTGCTAAACACTAATTTGTAGACGTAGTTAATGAAGAGGTAAAAAATGTAGAAAGTGGTGTAAAATAAAAAAAGTGGAGCATATTTTTGGCATGCAATGCAACCATGAAAGTGTATGTGGCAGAGTAAAGAATCCAAATTTGAAAGCAAAAGACAAGGAAGTTTATGGGTATACTAAAAATCAAAGGTGTAAAAGACTGTTATTGGACCCACAGGGAATGGTACAGAAGCTCAGTTACAGAATCAAACTGCACGGCAAATGCCAGCCCAATTGCATTATTAGAGATGCAGAGAGAGTGAAGAGACAAAACAAAAGCCAAGAAAAGACGGGGTTTCAAAAGGAAATAAAGTGAGTGTTTTGAAGTTCCCCTTTTGTCCTTTATAATCTATGCTTATTATATTCAACTTTCACTTTCTCTTTCATTTTACTTTCATAAAAAATTATTTCATACTTTTCAACCATCATGGATTCATACTTTCACTCAATATTGTTTTGTTATTCTTCATTTAAAACGAATATTTTTCTCAGATAATTCACATACATGTATATTACATCACCCTTATCTAAACTTTGTCATTTTTTTTTATTTTCCTGAAATCATTAATTACCTTTGTATTCTTTGATCTTACTTTCACCCCATCTATCTACTTGCCATCATTCAACCCAACATAATTTTACTATATTACTTTTTTGTGTATCCAAGATGTGAATTAAAAGATTTAAAACTAAAAGCAAGGAGGTTTTTGTTTTTGTTTTTGTGAGAGGAAGCATAGAGACATGCAGTATCTCTCTTACTTTTGCATGTGGATGAGATGCTTTTCAGAACTGCACGTCCATGGCAAGGGAAGGGACAGAAAGACTGATAAATGAATATGGCTTCTGCAACTGATAGTGGCCTGCCCTTACTAAGATCCTACCACATACAACTTCACTCTCCCTTAGGGTCCCAGCTATAGTACACCTTAGATTCTTTAATTATGTTACCCCATTTCCTTTTCTCTTTTTTTGTTCTTTATCATATACCAAATTCATGCATTTTTCACTGAATAGTAAGTTAAGTTTTTAAAATACATCTCACTGTCATGGTGATTTCTAAATGAGTAATAAAAGTTTGAAACTTTTTAGAATCTTTTTTATTTTTAAGAATGCCCTTTTTATTTAAAGTCCTGCTGTGAATATATAATAATCCTAATGTATGTTTAAAGATCACAATGGGTCAGTTTAGATATTTTAATGAAATTTTAAAAGTTCATTTGAGCTTTTCTTTGTTTTAGATAATAATTTGACAGAGAAATATTTAAGTGATAATAATAACACGATTTTACATGAAATTTTAAAATTTTATTTGAGATTTTCTTAGTTTTATAGATTGATAACAGTGAAATACAAATTCAAGAATACCTGTTGTGTTGTTTTATTTAAATTGATTTTCCATAAAAAAATAATTTGAATGTTTTTCTCTTATATATAATTATATATATATATATATATATATATATATATATATATATATATATATATATATACATATGTATGTATGTATGTATGTATATTAGTATTTTAAATTAAAAATATTGAAAATATTAATATTTTAAGTAAATACTTTTTTTATTAAAAAAAATTGTATTAAATATACAAAAAAGTATTTCAATCCATATAAGCTTATTTTGGAAATAAAGGCTACTAAATTAATGAACCAATTAGAAGAAAAAATCTATCTACTGCAAAATGTTTGAAACTTAATCAAATGAAGCATATCAATCAGATGAAAAGTTCATCGACAGAAAATAATATAGTTCCAACATTATAGAACGATCATAAAGACTAAACCATTGCATTTTGAAACAACATACCAAGCCTTTGTTTTCTTTTACCTCCATATTGATGAAAAATAACAACTCGATAGGAAGGTACTGCAGTATAAATGTTTGTCCAAGCATATATATGTGGTCCAATAACAAACTCCAAGAAAAAAAAAGTCTCAATTTAGTGCAATACAACATTTACAAATGTTAATAAGCATTGATGCATAAAAAGAATTTTCTGATTAATACTAGAACATATATTTAAGTAAAATATATCAAAACACCAACAATATTTCTATAAACTTTTCTTATCCAAATCTAGTACTCTTTCTCAACTTTCCATAATATAGGAAAAGTTTCTTCAAGAGAACTTGAACCTAGCTAGCTATATCCACATGTCTATCAAAACCATATCACATTTTTTGGAACCTTTCACTTTAGCATAAATCTTGCAACCATATCAAAGCATATTTACTATTCTTTCCAATCATTATATATACATATATATTAAGATGCATAATTTTTTTATTTATTTTAACACATGTCAAATTAATGTATTCATTCCTCTAGTATTTTAATTTTAAAAATTAGATTCTATAATTTTTAATAAATGTTTAAATTCCTTAAATTGACATATACAATGAGATATCATCAAAACAGTTTTTTTTTTCTTTTTTTATGAAATAACTTAGTTTTTTAATGCCAAAATTACAAATTCTAAAAGAATATATGGATTTTATACTTTTACTGTAAAGCTTTTTTCTCTATAAATTAATTTTATATATCTTGAACAGTTTCAATTTGTAATTCATATTTTACTCTTAATAAAAATTATTGACATAATATATGAATACTGGCTAGTTCTTTATTATTTTACCGTAACTGACAATTAGTTGATTTGAAAATTTATTCCATTTTACCTATTCTAATTATTCTGATTCGATTTCTATTCTCTGTAACATAGTAACTATTGACAGTAAATGCCAATAAAACTAATAAATGTATAAAAACACACATTTAGTATATTTTAGTTTCAGACACAAACTCCAACCACATATTTCTTACGATTTTACTGCGGTTTGAATAGCATAGCTCATTATTAATTAGCTTCATAATTGATGAAATAAATTTCACTGCAAGGGAAGTTATTTTTCCAGCTAGAGATATCTACTATCGTTCTTCAAATTTAATATCGTTTACAAATTTACATATCCTAACATAAATACAAGAGTGAATATATGGCTAATTATTTATCTAATATCATACTTCAAACATTTACAAGTGATTAGTGTTATCTATTTGTAACTAAAACTCAAATGAATTAGCAATACATAATTTCTTAGAATTTATTTCATGTTATACAGTCTAATAATAGTTTATTTTATTAATTTAAACTGACTTTATTATAAATTTTAGCACTTTCGACTTGAGTGAGAAAAGAATTAGTTACATTTCACTTAGATGAGAACTTAATACCCTGATAAAAAAAAACCAAGTAAAAATAAATAAATACAGTGTCGTACTTGAACGGATCATTCCAGAAAATTTTATCACACTGATAAAAATTAAAGAAGCAGTAAATACGAAAATTTATATCGAATTAAAATCTTACTGACAACTCGCCTAAAATAATTCATGTTGATTAACAGCTATGGGTCCTCAGCTTTTATCTTCACCAACGAAATTCTTCCACCACTTTTTCCTTTATTATTATTGGAAAAAAACTTCTATTCCCATTTTCCTTTTATTTTCCATTCTAACGTTCACAAACTACGAGATTGAATACGAAGTAATGTCATGATTTTATTGGTAAAGTTGCTCACATTATTTATAGTTGAATCACGACTGATGCAAGCACACTGTTCAAACTGGATATTCGAGGAATTCACCACATGTCTAAATTAATTAATCAGTATATTCATTTTATACTGGTTCTATATTATGTATTCAGCACCACCAAAGATGATTCGTTATTAATCAGTTATTGTTAGAGAATGAGAGTAAAAACAAATAATATGAAAATGTCCTTTTTTTATTTATGTATATTAGAGTTTTCACACATACTATTAAATGTTCAACAAAAAAAATAAAATTCTACCAATAGAATTTGAATATAATCGAAGAGACCAGTCTTTTAAAAAGATTTGGAATGAAATTTATTTTTCTTTTGGAGATTTTAACTTCCTCGATGTCTGAACCTTAGAAAGAGTTTTTGTTAGCAATATGATGTCGTAATTTTTTTATTATATGTTAAAACGTTTTATCATTTTTTGGTTTTGTGGCTGGTATTAATTCCCTTTTTCAGGCAAATTCTCCAGCAGCTCCATAACTTTTGCGTTGCATCTTCGTAGAAGAAGGGAAATGACAATTTTACTCTCCTTTTCGTCTTTTCCGTTAAGTATTCCTAATGGCATGTTCTCCGGTCACTATAGTAAAAAAAATAAAATGGATAAAGAGAGTCAGGGGATATATAAAAACTTTTCATAAGATTGGGTTTACTTAGGCTTGGATACAGTTGTGAAGAGGTCATTCCGGATCTTATTTATATTTAGAATAACTTAAAATATTTAGATTTTTTATTTAGATAAAAAAGAATAATATTTGAATCTTGTATTTAGATCAAATTAGAATAAGATTAAAATAAAATAATAAAATCTATCTAAGATCCAAATTAGGTTTTTTTTTAAGTTCAATTAAATCTTAGAACGTCTAAAGTTGAACCTTGAAAAAAAAAATTATACCTTATGAAAAACACATTTAATTTATGTTAAATGTGGCATACAAACCTGGAAAGTGGGAAGATTACATAACATTATTCTATTGGTTCTTCTAGATTTAAGGTTTTCGTTTTGAATTTGAATTTTTTAAATTTGGTTTTATTTTTGGTATATCCTAACACTATAAATATGTGTGTTAGGCCTTTATAAAATAATCATTGAATGAGTATAGAAATTATATTAAAATTCAATTGTTGTTATGACTACCTCTAGATTATTATGTCTTGAGTGACTAGTATAGGTACCGTATCAATCATAGTAGCCCCGACCTCTAGGAGAGGAACAAAGAGAAAAAAAAAATCTTGATTTTATCAATGAATAAACCGTGCAAGGAAAATATAAGCAAAAAAACTTGCATTAATTTAAGATTTTTCAATGCACGTAAATCCCTATCCGCTTTACGATGTTCAAAGGAAGCTTAGGTGCATAGTTCCTATGCCTATTTTTAGAGGGAGCATCAAGTCTTGAAACACAATTTTTATATTCTGGACATTACAATCTATAATACACAAATGGTATTTTGGATTGTGCAATCCAAAATATACAATTGTATTCCAGTTTGCACAATCAAAAATATAAATAATAAGAAATTTAATTTTTGGATTCCACAATTTTGGAATTGAAAATTTCAAAAGGATATTTTGTATACTTTCATAAGTAAGTATGGAGGTGCAGGAAGAAACTAGAAGAAATAGCCTTTGAGCTAAATCGCACCAAAATGAATTACCCAATTTGTTTTGCGGTTGTATTTTTCAATGACCTTCAAATGGTAACTACTTCCTGCACCCACCATTTTTAAACCTACAACCCTTCAATTGGATAAAATGATCTAATTGTCCCATTCGTTTCTCCCTCACTTCATCCCACCACCGTTGTCACTGCTATGGTCAACGCTACTGTACCATCGCCGCTGCAGAAGAAGAAGAGAATGAGAACCCTGTAGTTAGAAGAAAAAGAGCAAAAACATATGGTTTTGGAAAGTTCTTTCCAAAACATATTTCATGTGTTCTAGAAAGCTTATTCTAAAAAACACATTCCAGAAAATCGTATCTTACTTTGAAAAATGAGTAAAGAATGTATTTTATGAATTTTGAAAACTATATTCCTAAAAAATATCTAGAACTAGTAATACGGAAGTTACTTTAAAACAAATGTAAAATATGCATTTTGAAAATTGTGGGGAGCGGGTTCAAATATAGGGTGCAAGAAGTAATTGCCACTTTCTTCTCCCACCCATCCAATAATATAAAAAAAAAATTGAAAAATTGACTCACATGTATTGTCATAATATATCTACAATATATAATTTTATATTATGTAATTCATAATATTTTAAATTTGCAATAGTTATATAATTTAAAATATGATTAAAATTAGATAATTCAATATAAAATAAGATCATCTAGTCTACACTATATAATTCAAAAGTTATTCTGAATTACGTAATATGATATAGTTATCCTAAATTACATAATATGAATATAGTTGTTCCATATTAAGTAATTTAGAATATATATATATATATATAAACTAAATAGTTGAATATACGTTTTGAGTTGAATATTAAGTTGTTATAATATAATCATATTAGTCATTTTTAATATTATGTGAGAAAGAAAAAAAAATTATAAGGTATCGAAAAAAAATCCTTTGTTTCGAACACTCTAATCCGTTATGTATTTTTTCACACACACATACATATTGTTAAGATATCATATCTATTCGAAAAATAATTTTTTTTGACAATCGTACAACTACTTGATGACTTATTTTTAAAAGTAATGTGGTTATTAGAACAAAGACATTTATAATTGTAAAAGAAAAAGAAAAATAAAGGGTAAATTGTCGAGTGTCAATTGTTATAAATTTGTCAGGTTAATAAACATTTTGCAATTGTAAAGAAAAGAATAGAAAGAAAGGCAAAATAGTGTTGATCATGTTTGTATAATTTATTAGGCTGTTAAGATATCATTATCTTTTTCCAATTGAAAGTCATATTTGAATGTAAGGTAGTTGAGAAAAATGAATGTACTGAATGTAGCATTATTTGGCCTAACATTAATCTATTTATAGAGTTAGAATGAATTTTTGGATGAATCTGGATCAGTATGAAAAAGGTGCTTAATCTTGAGTAAACTAAGTTGTACGATTGATTTATCATTATTAATTAAGTTTAAGGTTACACTTAATTAGACGTTAATCTTATACTTAATTTGAAGTTGCTTTAGATTTTGGATAGGTCTTCAGTTGCTTATGAGACCGAAATGGTCTCATTTGTCATGTATCTGGAATTTATGCTATTCATGGATAATAGAGGACCATACAACAAGAATTATAGTATTATTAAGGAGGCCATAGAAAGTGCATTTCAATAAATTCCAATGTTAAAGGAAAACTAACATAAAGTGTAAAATGCTCAAACAAAAATAAACCACTCATTTGTTTCATGATGCAGAGAAATCATCACATGAATAAATTAATTTAAATTTAAATATTTAGACAAACACAGTAACTAAGAATAAATTTCTATTGTCACTATTAGAAAAACTAAACTATCACAGCAGCAGTGAAAATCAATTTAAACAAAATTTTGTGAATTGCAACCAATACAGCAATCATCATTAACTGAAGATTATTTCATTATATTATATATAAATTTATTAAAGTGAATGAAAATTTATTATAATATAAATATACTTTACTAAATATGAAAATTAATTTCAAATAAATATTTTTAAACGATATCACGATATGTAAAAATTAAATTCAAACAAGGTTGTGGGTATCTCCATTTTAAAATAATCATTACACAAATCAACAAAAGTTATTGAATAAATAATCAATTTAGTTCCTGAATAAAATATTACTTTCTCTCTTAAATACTCCTTTAACTAAATTATTAGAATTCATGCTACCTAGTTCCTCAAACACTAAAAAGAGTCAGATAGTTGTTTGATGTTCATAAAATATATTAATTCAAAGCAAAAAATAAAATAAAATAAAATATGGAGCTTTTCTTGTTCTTCAACATGTTTGAGTCTAGTGCAGCAATCTGGGTTTGGAGCTTGGGCTTGACCCAACATAAAGGCACACGGAGCCAATGCTCTTTGCATTCCTTTATGCCTCTATATTATTTTTTATTATATTATTCATCATTTATTTCTAATTAAATATGTAAAATTTTTAAAATCATCAAAAATTATATTTTTATAAATATTTGAAGTTAAAAAGTCAAGAATATATATATTTTTAAATTCATTGAATCAATAAAAAAAAAGTGTGCTACCATCATAACTATTGAAGAACAATAAAAATGATATTAAAGCATATTAAAAAAACTATAACAAAGAATTGTCATTCTACTCATTTCAAGAAATTTAATTTTAATTTCTTAATCAATATAAGATAGTAGTTAACATTAAGAAAAAGTTTAAAGATATAATTAAAAATTTGTAAATAATTTAAAGAAAAAGTAATTTCATCTCTCCATTCCATAATAATTTTTGTCCAAATTTTTTTATATATCAAGAAATATTAGTATATGAATGAACGAGAATACTTATCTTAAAAAATAAATTTTTATCATTAATTTGTTTTTAGATTCTGCTGTCTATTAATAATAATATGAGAAATATAAATAAAAAGTAATACTATAAAACTGGAAGAATATAACTATTATGGCTAACTTCTACATTAAATTGACTCATAGTGACACTCAATTTTAGAATAAGATTGCTGTTATGATTGAAATTGGAACAAGCAACCATTTACACCTAATTAAGGCACCTGAAAAGATTTTTGCAACCAAAGTGTTTGGGCTCCAATGCAACAAAAAACCCAATCAGCGTTCTAAATCGAATATCTCATAGTCCTTTGAAATGTAGTAAAAGGGAATTGAAATGCGGAATTGGAATTAAAAGTGACAATCAATTGTTTTAACTGTAAAAACAACAACAATCGAAAACTAAAATCTAATATGAAAATAAAATGCAGTAAAAGTAAACTTGCAGAAAACTAAATTCAAAACAGGAAAAGAATTAGAGTAAACACTACTAAAAAGGGAATTGTAAAAGCAAATGAAAACTGAAAACTAAAATAACTAGCAAAATAGAAAACTGAAATAAGCAAAAAAAGAAAAAAAAAAGAAAACTGAAACAGTAAAGAACTTGCAATGTAAATTGAATAAGACATTACGGAAATGTAAGAACAGAATTGGAAATCGAATTGAATCAGAAAAATAGAAAAACATGAATACATGAGATGTAAATGCAGAATTTAAATGAAATGAAACTGAAATAACTGGAAAAACAGAAAAACGTAATTAATTACCAAACCTGAAAAACTGTAAAACTAGAAATTAAACTGCAATGGAAAGTAATTTGACATTCCCATAGGAGAATTGATCATTAATTAAGAACAGAATTGAGCAAACTCAATTAAAATTAGGAAGAATAGAAGAAAACTGAACTCATGAAGTGTAAAAATATCACGAATCATGGTCAAGTTTTCTTTATTCTTTTATGCAAAAAAAATAAATTTAAATTGTTTGTTTTGTAAAGAAACGTCGATTTACACATTCAAAACAATAAAATATTAATCGACTATTGAAAAGTAAGAAATAATAAGAGTAAGTAAATTTTGGACTTCTTCATTTCTAGAGATTAATTGACAATGTGTGAAGTAGAAATTTAAAAGATTAAAAGATAAGAATTAGAAAGCATAGTGAGAGAAGGAAGATGAACATTGCAAGAAAAGCAAAGAAGACAGAACTTGAAGAGACAAAACTAGATTCAAAACTAACAAAATTGAAAACTTAAAGTTTCTCAATCTAAATTCTTTTCATTTGTGTTTCAACTAATGTCTATTTAGAAAGTTTGATACAACCTAATACATAGATTTAAGAAGTTGAAACCAGAGTGGGCCCATTACATTGCGGCTTGTGAAATTATAAGAATGCCCTAGTTATTGCTAAATTAAAAAATTTGTTATAGTTTTGTGTGATTTATTTATTTTAAATATGAACTTCAATTTTTATGATTCAAGTATTCATATTAAAGCTTTTAAAGTAAAAAAGTTATTGCAACAAGAATAAGCTCAAAAGGATATTTATAGAAAAAAAATAGATACGAAACAATAAGTTTAAGTAAAAGTAATGAAATACAAAAATTCATTTTAAAAATTTAGTACTACTATAGTTTTCATTAAAATATCTATTTCTATGAAAAAAATACAAATCTCAATTGAAAACAAAAAATAAGAACAAAATAAACACTTAGCTTATATAACTAATTTAGCTGATACAACTAGCTTGTAAAAATATGACAAAACTGATACAATTAACTTGTAAAAATATGACAAAATTAAGAGTTATGACACTCAATACTTAGACTTTTGCACTATTAAACAAAATTAGAAAAAGAAAATTAAAGTAGAATCATTTTTAGATTTATCAAAAAAAAAATGTGAGCAAAAGAAAAGTTTCATCATCAATTTTTTTAAAGACTCAAACCAATCAAGCATATGTTTCAAGCACCGAAGTTAAGAAGAGATTCAATCCAATCAGAATATAGATAAAAAATGGTAATCTCCTCATGATATCTCAAGTGTCTATGGTAGTGTTTTCACTCAATACATCATGAATATAAACATTGTCATAGAATTGAAAATCATCTAATTTTCACTACTCAAAACATATGCAACTTAAGATCAAAAGGTCTTTTATTTAACTTGTAATGTGGTCAAGACTAAGGTAGGATAGATAAAAAGATTCAGGACTAAAAAAAAAAATAGGAAAAATGGGAATTAGTGATAAACAACAGGCTACCTATTTAGCTGAAAAACCAAAATTTTTCCCTTATTATACGTTCATTCTCTAGTTTTCTCCTTTTTATTTTCTTTTTCTTTCTTTTTCAAAACACCATTATTCTTACTTTTACTTATTTTTCATATTTTTTGTGTTTTTTTAGGCTACTTTTGAACCAAATTTCCAATTAAGCACAAATTCATATTCATTCCTCTTATCATCAAGCTCAAGGAAATTGTTATCGATGACATCAATTGTCCTATTGCGAAGCTAAGTGAGCGAAGTCACAATCGAATCATGATGTTTGGACTGTTACGCTCTTAAGTAGAAAGAGTTGCGTTCTGACTAACGATTGACTTAGTGGTAGGCGCTTGATCCAATATTCGTATTAGAGTCAAGGTCACGAGTTCCAAGCCTAACAGGGTAAATGCTAAAAGGGATATTGTTGTGGGTGACATCAATTGTCCTATGACAGAGGTCAAATGAGCTAAGTCACAATTGAATTGTGGCACTTAAGTAGAAAAAGTTGTGCCGCTAATTAATGACTATAGCTTCTGGTCCTAATGGTAAGTGTTTAATCCAACAGTACGTAGCATCCCCACACTTAAACTTTTCAACCAAGTTTGGCTATGTGGCTCAAAATAAAAAGTGAGCTAAATCATCTCAAGAGTGGTTGTAAACAAGTAGTATAAAAAAGAGTCAGTTCAAGTTCTAGAATACTTACAAGCATGAGTGAATTTCACAAGAAAGGAATAGGTTCAAATCACCCCAAGGTTAATTATACTAATATTGATCCAAAATTTAATATAACGAATAAGAGGAGGTTTATTGATGAAGAGACCATACAACTGGAGGCAAGTTGCAATGCAATTATTCAAAAATTCTTATCCTTAAATTCCAATGATCCTGATAGTTTTACTATTATCTATAGGTAATCTACCTTTAAAGAAAGCTTTGTTGGATTTAGGGGCAAGCATCAATTTAATACCCTTATATGTGATGAAGAGGATTGGAAACTTGGAAGCTCGCCCTACTAAGATGACACTACAACTTGCTGATAGATTTATAAAATATCCTCATGAGGTGGTAGAAGATGAGATGGTGAAGGTAGGATAATTCACCTTTCCAGTTGATTTTATGGTCATAAAGATGGAAGAAGAAACAAAGGTGACCTTGATTCTTGGTATACCTTTTTATCAAGACTACTAAGGTAATAATTGATGTTGATGATGGTAAGAGCACAAGAAGATGAAGTGATTTATGTTGTTTTTAAGGGTTCGTCATCCTCAACTATATAAAGGGAAGGACTGTCTCAGAATAGATGCAACCAAAGAAGTCCTTCCTGTGAAGAAGAAGTAGAAAAACATCTCAGGTACACTCGAATATTTCAAGCCAGCACAACAAGAGCCTATGAAGCTTGATGAATACAACTTACCTTCTCTCTTTAGAGAAGAAAAGATCAAGGAATTCACTGATGAAGTAGAAAAGAAGATTGAACTTTGACCAGGCCTACCTATACTCTTTGGAACCTCCAAGATGAGAAACCTTTTCAAGGAGGACAAAGTGGACTAATGTGTGGGTAGTCAAAACAATTGAAAATGATGGAATGGTGAAGATTAAAAGTCCTTATCACAAGAGAACAAAGATTGTCACAAGGGAGATGTTGCACCCTAGGGTTCCCACACCTTAACAAAGCTATCCGTCAGGATTAGAACATTAAACAAACATTATCTGGGAGGCAACCCAACTATTTAATTTGATCGTATTGTGAACATTAGGTTTTGCTTTTAGTTTTTTATTGCTTTAAATTATGTATTTTAAATTTTGTGAGTATGTGGATGTGCAGGTAAGAGGAATTGAGATGAGTTGAGAATGAGATGGAAGAAATTTTTGAAAAATCCACTAGGGTCTGACATAACTTTAGTTGTCTGGCTCAAGGAAAGGAAATTGCTCTCGGGTGGGGTTTAGGCCGGGGTTAATACTATTGGAGCTCGATGCGAGTGATCTAAAATGGACTAATGGTGCTTTTGAACCTAGCTCAATACTGTTGGAACCCGGCGTGAACTCGAGGATTTGGTTTTTAAAACCCAAAACCTAACAAGTCTTGAGTTTCCTGAGTTAGCTGCCAACACTTTATCTTCAACACTCAGATTGCGCACGGATCACATTCTGAGAATTGTTTTAAACCACAAATTACTTCCTCAATCATTCTCTCAACTCTTTCTAACTCATTGCCTTTCAGAGTTTACACTATCACCATCACTACTATGTAAGAACTATTTTTGAAATTTCTTGTTCAAATTGCTGTTTTGATAGTGATTATTGAACCCTATGCACTATAACTATAGTCTAGAAGCATTTAGAACTTGTTTTGTCAAATTTCTGATTGGCATGGTGGATTTTTGAAATAGAATTTGTATATTTCGTGACAATGACACCCATCTCATCTTCCTTGAGCTCGACGCTACTTGCTCATAATTGCAACTTCTGTTATCTAATGGCTCAAATCCCTCTCAACTTGTTTTTTTTTTGTTTTTGGTTGTTTTTGCTTTGAATCTTGTTTAGTGAGTCGCCTGTGCTAATGAAATTTCTCTTCTTTTATTCTAGGTGTTTTGTGAACTAATTTTCAAGATGTCATCTTCCCGAACAAAGAAACAGAAAAAGATTGAGGGGTAGTGCTCCAAGGGCCAAAAGAGGAAGGGATCGATTTATTCTGAGAAATTCTTGTCTCCAACTCATGAGAGGTAATATGCTTTTGTGGAGAACAGGAGGATGATTATGGAAAAGAAGGTGAACCTGGAACCTAGAATTCTAGTATGAGTTGCATATAAGAAATTAAAGCAGGATTGATGCCTACTTTGGGCCTGAAAACATAGCAATAGTGAAAGAGTTCTATGAAAATACTATGTCAGATGTTAGGGGCGGGAGGATCCCTTTTGATGATGCTATTATTAATTCCTTCTTGGGAATTGAATATTACTTTGGAGACCGTCCTTATCAATATGCTCTGTTGGCAAATGGGATCATTGACTATGAAAAAATTGAGTGGATTGTTTGTGTTCTAGGAGGCACTTTTATTTGAAACAGGTAAGAATGACCTCTTCAAATCAAGAGGACATACTTGAACTCATTGGCTAGGATTTGGGTGAACTTCATTCTCTCAAAGATATCACTGACCTCTCATGTATCGAACATCACTAAGAGCAGATCTTTGATCCTTTTCTGTATCTTGACTAGTAGAATGATGAATCTGGGAAAGCACATTGCATATGAAATCTTGTAATGTGCTAATATGCCAGGAATTGCAGGATTGGGACATTCATCTCTGATCACTCATTTATACAGACTAACTAGAATGGATGTCTCATCTCCACCATTTGAGCATCCTCGTTAGATCATTGGCATGAACTATATTAACAAATTTTATATAGTGGGAGAAGGGCTAGTGGCACCAACACCACCAAGAAGAAGACCACAAAGTGCCACCGTCTCAAGCAGGAAACATTTTGATGCTTCTAGGTAACATTTTAATGATTCCCTAAATGTTATCTACAAGGCCCAAGCCATGGTGATATATACCCTTCGGGGACTCTCTTTACATGGACCTAGATCTCCATCAGCTTTCAATGCACCTTCATCTGAGGAATTCACAACCTATAATTATTGGCTTGGGGAATTCAGAGGAGGAGGTGAGCTTGTAAAGGACGATGTAGAAGATGCAGAGTAGATATTTAGGGACATATGACCATTGGATGAGTTTATTTTCTTTTCTTATGTGTTATTTTAATTTTATGTTTAGGACAATTCATTTTATTGTTTTCTTGTGTAATTTGTCTAGGACAACTATGATGTAATTAACTGATGACTTAGAGTAAAATTTTACCAATTTGTAATAAGAAAACTTTATGTGTTGTTGCTCTTTGAGATCTTTTTACTGATTATGTGGATTTTTCTTAGGAATTTTGTTTGTGGTTGTTCTTGTATTTTGTTATGAAAAATGTATCTGGTAGATGTGACGTGGCAACTATTGGAATCAATAGTACTCGGGTGAGATTTTGAGCTTCAGAGTTTTATTCAGTAAGTACTATCACTTTTGACTTATAATTGATTTTACTTTAGTTTCTTTGTTAACTTCTTCATTTGCATGTTTACAAATGATCAAGGGCATCTTTGTTATCTTATTTTTAGTCTGAGCCAAATAGCTAACCCTTGTTTTGAAAAGATAAAGGCTTTGTCCTTTTCAACTTTAAAATAAAAAATATTTTTCATCCCTAAATCCTTTATCCTTTTAAGAATTAATTGACTACCTTACTTTGAGTATAGAGAGTAAGGAGATCATAATCCTATTGTGATTCGAGTTTAGGTAAGTTATTTAAGGGAATACAAAGTGTAATTAAGAAAAAGTTAGAGATTTGTCATGATGTCTTTCGTTTAAAAAAAAAAGAAAAAAATAATATTTTGAATAAATGTGGAAGAATAAGTTAATGTTGGGATAAAGTCTAATTTTGAAATAAAAGAGGGTAGAATGACTAAGAATTTGAATTGATTAACTTGCTATCTTTGCTCGAAGTATTTTGATTATTCAAAAAAACTAATTTTTTTTCTTAGCTCAGCCACATTATAACTTTATAAAAGTTCTTGAGATGTTGCACATTTTGGAAGACTGTTGGCTCTTGAAACGAAAAACAAAGTTAAATTATGGGAAATCAGTGGTAGAAGAGTCACATAATACTTTGACACAATAGTGTGCTTGAGTGAAACACTTTTTCTAGTGAGTAATGATACATTTTGTTGTTCATGGACACTATTTTCTTATGTGTTACTTGTACATTATGAGCCTAATAACTGATTCTTGTCAGGGAGCACTTTTCTTTTTTGTGATTGATTTGAGTAGAAGCATACATGTTTGATCTCTGAAGTGATTATGTGAATTTTATCTGTAAGTTGTTAACATTGTTGTCAAGTAGTTTGATCGGTGCCAAGTTATCTTTTCTTGAGGACAAGCAATGTTGTAATTTTGGGAGAGTTTGACAACATATATTTTTATCATATTTTGAACCCAAATTTTATCTTGAAATCAACTCTTTCTAAACTTGAACCCTGCTTATTTTCATATTTTATTAGGTTTTTATTAATGAATTGATTACTCGTGTTTGAGAATGGTAAGTTGCACTAATTTCCCTTATTTTGCCTAAAAAGAGAATATAAAACACTAAATTTAGAGAAAAATATTGAAGTGCATGAAGAAGGATACGTTGAAGGCCCATGAAAGAGTAAAAAGGATTAAAGACTCATGAAAATTGCAAAGAAGAGAAGATAATAGAACACAGTTGCGCCTGGCGCCACTAAAGTTGTACACGACGCGAGTTGGATCTTAGACCCTACAGGAAGAGTTGCGCCCAACACCATTTAGTTGGGCTGGGCATTAACGTGTTTCAAAATATATTTAATATTGTTTGTGTTAGAGTTTAGACACATAAAGGCATAGGATAAAAAATAGTCAGTCTTGGATGACAACTTTAGGATGTTTGGTTTAATCATCTTCTTCTAATATTCATCTTGCATGTTCAGGGTTCATGTGTCTATAAGGAACTAAACCCATTGTTGTTGGGGTTAGTTGTAACCTACCGAACTCTTATCTAATCAATATTATGTTTATATGTATGTCTTTTTCTTTGAATGTTAGTACTTTAGTTATGCACTTAATGCTTGTTGTGTTGATTCATAACACGATAGTTGATTCTTAGGGTTTTAGAAAATATCATTTCTAATCAGATCTGAATTAAAATACCTTATTTGTGACAAAGGCAAGTCTTCTCTATATAGGAAAGCCTAGGCACATTCACTTAAGGAATTAGGTTTTTGGTATTATTGTGGGTTGATATTTGCATTAACTAGGAAACGAAGGTAATTATTTTTATGCATGAGATTGAGGTATGGTGAAGTCTTACCTTAGCAATATTCATATGATTGATCCTTAACATTAATATGCTATCCAAGATTTACATAAAATTATAAAAATATTTAATTTATTTTGTTTAATTTATCGCATAAACCACTTAAACTATGGAATTGTTTTTTGATCTAATTTTATTATAATTGTAAATTTGGTTGTATATTGCATAAGTCCCTTAGGAAATAACAATATATTTATTACTTGCTACATAAGCGACTGATGCACTTGTCATTGAATGCAAACAGTGTTAACAAAAACTTGATTTAGATTGTGTTGTTAGAACTTGATTTGGCTTATTATGTTCTTAGAGCTTCATTTTGGATTATGTGTTGTTAACAATTGATTTTAGATTATATGTTGTTCGCCCTTGATTTGGATTATGTGCTATAACTTGATTTTGGATTATGTGTTATTAAAACTTAAGAAAAATTGTGTGTTGGAACTTAATTGGATTATGTTATTTGTAGGAACTTTATTTCAATTGGTTATATGTTGGTAAAATTTAATTGCCAAAATTGGTAATGTATTGGTAAAATTTGAATGTGAACTTTATTTCAATTGTAAGTTATAAGAGTATAAACAAATTTAGATACCAAACAAAATATATATTTTTAAAAAAGCATATTTTTGACTGATTTACCTACGAATTTTTTATACACTAGATTATTTACAAATTTCCATACAGAATTACATAGACTTTTTTTACATATGAATTTATATACGGATTATTTATATACGAATTTGCTTACAAATTATTTACATACAAATTACTTATGAATTTACATGCAATTTTACAAATTTTGTTTTAGTTAAAAAACAACTTCTTTCACATTAATTACATACAAATTTTTTTATGTATGTAAATTTATCGATGATAGATTTCTTACATACAAATCATGTTTTTGTAGGTAAACATATTCAATACATTATTTTCCCGTGAGTAATGCGCCAGGTCATTATGTACAAATTATTTCATAGACAATGTTACGCACACAAAAAATTGTATGTAATTGTACCTATCCCCATTTACATACGAAAATACATTTTTCTATAATTAATTGGTAATGTCCAGTTTGCAACAGATTTGGGACTTTACTTATGGATTTCTTCTATCGAAAAAAATTGACTTTTTTTGTAATGTACTAGCAATATGTTTACACTTGTAGGAGGGACAATAAGCTCATTATCAAAGTTAATAGAAATTGGAGCTCTATGTACTATAAAAGTTCAGTACATATCACCTACCATGCAACGAATTTATATAGATTCAATTTTTAAAGGAGGAAGTTGGGCACACATAGCAAAATATTATTGTATATTGTGATAGTGTCTTGAACATTGTAGGGAATCTTGCCTTTCATTACAGGACAAAGAACATAGGTATACATTACCATTTTGTTTGAGAAGTAATAAATGAAGAAAGTGTAGATATACAAAAGAATCACATCGATGAAAATATAAGAAATATTATGAAAAAGTTGGTGAGCATTGACAACCTTATATGGGTTCGATCCTACTGTGGCCTATCAAAAATTAAGCAGCATAATTACAAAGAATAAAACACAGTGTGAATATTTGATTAAATTAATAATGTAATATCCTAGAAAATAGTTTTAGAATATAAACGTATTAGAAGCTATAATTTAGCTTTAGATATAAATAAGATGCACCAAAATATTTTTTTTCTAAAAAAGAGAAAAATTTATATAAATAGGAAAATCAGTATCTAGGTTTCATTTTTATAAAAAACCACCATCTACCTCAGAAACGGTTCTTCCCCTTTTCTCTATCTTCTCTCTAAAACTCTGCTTTCCTTTCTTATCAAACTGACGTTTGAAGATCACCTTTAAATTCCTGGCATCGAGTAGAGCAAGAGTATCCTATCATATTCTTGAACAGAGTAAGTTTATTTTCTGCTCAGCTTCCTCAGAGTTGGTTTTTGGTCAATTTCGTTCTTAGTAGGGGTAGTTTGCATGTGTCCTCTAAGACATTAGAATGAGTCTCTATTGGTCCATTATTCTAATAGTGTAGTCTGATCATCGATAAGGAGCTTTTGGTGTAGGCTAGGTTACCCATGATTTTAGGTTTTTCACTACTAGAAAATTGCCAAATAGTGACCAAAAAAATCGGTCACTATCGGTGACCGAAAAAATCGGTCACTATCGGTGACCGAATCAGTGACCGAAAAAATCGGTCACTATCGGTGACCGAATCAGTGACCGAAAAAATCGGTCACTATCAGTGACCGAATTAGTGACCGAAAAAACTGGTCACAAATTCGGTCACAGATTCGGTTACAGAATCGATCACAGATTCGGTCACAAAATCAGTCACAGAATCGGTCACATAATCGGTCACAGATTCGGTCACAAAATCGGTCACAGATTCAGTCTCAGAAATCAGTTACAGATTCAGTCTCAGAAATCAGTTACAGATTCAGTCAAAAATTCGGTCACAAATATTAATAATAATAATAGTAATATCAATAATAATAAGAATAATAAAATGAGTAATAATAATATCAATAATAATAATAATAATAAGTAATTGTAATTGTAATAATAAGTATAAAAATAATTGTAACATGACAGAAAAGTTGCTTTAGTCTGATGGCAGTGGACAATAAAAGTAATAAAATTGTAACTAAAAATAAGATAAATAATAATAGGAATAATAGATGTTAAAATATTTTTTTAATAAAAATAATATTCAAAAATTTTTTAAAAATATTTTTAAAATCGGTCACAGATTCGGTCACATAATCGGTCACAGATTCGGTCACATAATCTGTCACAGAATCGATCACAGATTCGGTCACAGATTCGGTCACTATGCATTCGCGACCAACAAAATAGCGACTGAAACATTTGGTCACAGAATTGGTCATAGATTCGGTCACAGAATCAATCACAAAATCGGTCACTATGCATCAGCGACCAGCAAAATAGCGACTGAAACATTTGGTCACTAAATCGGTGACTGTTTTAATCAGTGACCGATTTTGGTCATTTAGTGACCGATTTTTTAGTCACTATTAATCATTTTTCTAGTAGTGTTTGAAACTCCTTTGAGGATCCCTATACAAGTAAAGGAAGCTAGTTTGAATGGTTTTAATACATATTTTGATTACTTGTTTTTTTAAGTATGAATTGGATGAATTTGAATTAAATTGAATAAATGTTTATGTATGGTATGAGGTAGTATAAATGTTTGTGAATGATATTGAATGGTGATCAGAGACATACTATCTTCAGGAAATGAGATACCCGAGTTGAGATTGTTAGGATGAACATTGTTTGAAGACTTGACAAGAAAGATATATACTGGCTCTACTAGTACATTAGAATCATATAGATGAATGGTACTATGTAGTCAAGAAAGATATATGGATTTACCTTATTAGATGAGCTTATGTTCATTTGGAATTGTATGGATTCACAGTTGGAAGGGTCATATGACAGGTGCTACTTGAGTCTAACTCAATGCATGAGTCTTTCATAAGTGTCTTTGTATGTGAGTCGGGTATATGTATGATATGGGTTATTGTAGAAATGTGATAATGACAATGTGATGTATGAGATGAATCATGAAAGTCTGATATTTGTATTTTGTTTGAGATAGGAATTTAATTTATGAATATACATTTATTTAAAATCTTTAGCTTACCTTTATTTTTGTGTGGTGTTTGTTTTATTTTTAAATCTATGATATGTGAGCCCTCATTGAACTGATGGAAAAGTTTTATTTTATTTATGATTGTATAAAGATATTTTTATTATATATCATGTAGAGAAGAAGTATATTTTGAAATACTTTTATAAATGTATGAAGATTTATATTTATACCTATTATAGAATTTCAATACAATAGAATTTCTATTATGTGAAAAAATATATGATGTTACACATTAAATCTTCATATGAAAGAATATGATAAGAGAACATAAGGAGAAATCTACTATGGATTTTAATTTTTTGTTATAAAAAGAAATACAACATTTTTTTTAGTAAAACACGCTAAAATTATTATTTTTTTCTATTACTTTAGTGCTTGAGAAAAGAAATTAAGACAGAAAAAATAGTTTCTCCTTTGTAGTTGTTTTTTATGTTTTCAAGAGAAAACATTATTATGTTCTCCTTAAAATTAGAGTGAAGAATATTGCAATTTTATTTCTTTTAATTAAATTAAATTATTATCATTTGTCTATTTTTTTTTCTTAATTTTAATTGATTTCTTATATTATTACTCTGGTACGTAATACATTAAGCATGTGAAAGGTTTAAAGAGAATAAAATATCTTGTTTCAGAATGTGTTACTTACGATATATGAGGAAAAAGAAAAATAAATATGTAATTACATAAATAATATAATAAAAAAATGAGCGTGTAATAAATATTGTAACCATTTTACAATACATAATATTATTCTATTTAAAATATTTTTTTTTTCAAATGTAAGTGCATATAAATAGTAAAACAATAATATTTGTAAGTATTAAAATTACATGTGTAAGTTTTTTTTAAATAAAAAAGCATCTATGTATTTTTAACGGTACATATATTCAAAATACAACAACTTTAGTAACAAGTAATAGCAACAACTTTAGTGGCGTTCACCAACTTCCTGTTATAGCGATTAGGACATTTCATTAAATTTTTACCGCGACTATTGTCCTCTGCATGCATGATTATTATCTTCGTCTATATTAACCATTTTCGAATTCGTCGTTTAGCGGGACATTGATTGCATTTAGTACACTGTTTAAATGTACTTCTGCAATATGAAACAACGTATGTGAAACTTTACTCATTCATTCAGCTATTTGCAACTTCTCTTTTGTATTTCATCATATACCACAATTTATGTAACTAATGTACTGCATTATTGGATCTGTGACAGCAACAGATTTACTTAAAAATTGTCATTTTAACTGTATTTTGTCAAAATAAAATTTGAACAGTTGCCCTTTTGAAAGATCCATTTTCAGAAGTCCACATGACGGAAACTAGTGAGGGTTTGAAGTGCAAAGCAGGTGATATGTAGAATGTAAACACAATGGGATCGTGTAGTTCTAAAAGGACATCCAAATTGGAGACAAAGGTTAATGTTAAATAGCCTATTCCTCAAAATATGAGCGCACTGTTTATCATATAAATATGTATTGTGAATAGATTAAGGTTATTTGAGACATCTATCAGATATTTTTAATTATATACATATGATTGACAAACAAAAAGTAAAATAAAAAAGTGAAATATATATTATATAGATAAAACTATATCAAATCAATCAATAAATAAATCAATCAAATCTCTATTTTTTTTTTAAATAAATTTGGAGAAATCACTTCACTCAATAGTCAGTATAAATGTGTATCTTTCTATCCACTTCAAATACACAAGATGTTAACATCCATTCATTTAAATCCTCAAGAATTAAATCTTCCTTTACAAGGTCTCCAATTTACTATTACATCATGATCATGTGACATAAGATCAGTATAGCAAAAATAATATAAGAAAATTTCATACAATAAACAGAAAAACTACTGAAAATGCCGTAAAAACCAGTACTATATTGATAAAAATAATTAAGGAGAATGTGATTGGAATACCTTATTAGAAAACAAAATTTTTCAATCAGACTATATATATATATCTCCTGATCTGAATATTTGTAAATCTAAATCAACCTTTGATTCTTTTCTCCCTTTCACTTTTTTTCTATCTTTTTTTCTTTCGCATTGTTTTTCTTATGTTTATAACCAACCCTTGCCTTCCCCTATTTATAGGAAACTTTTTAAATCATTACTTCTAGTTCTACTTAAACTTTGGGTTGGAAATTAAATATATTTTGATTATTGGTTTTAGTAATCGAATTGTAAAATTTGATATCCGTGGTAAATGATAAGGTGACATGATAAAAAGATAAGAGGTAGTCTCAAGTCTTTTCTGGTCAACTTTTTATCTTATCTGCAACACTAATTGTTTGCAGATTTCTATTACTTATGCTTATCTCTTCTCCTAAAGGATAAGCTCTTATTATCATTTTTATTAGTGTTATTATAAATTCACCTTTCTTCACCTGGAATAAAGAGATTTTTATCTTAACTTAAGTTTGCATTAGTTTGACTAAATATGCAAAGACAGTGTTTCAGAATCGTCACAATGGTTTAAATTCGTAAGATTTTAAATAATTTTGTCAGTGAATAATACAAAATATTTTCTCCTCCAAGGAATATAATAATGATGGTTTCTACACATCAACGTGAATCAAGTTAATATGTGTGCTTCTCGTAGTCAGTATAGCAAACTTTAATATATGATGTTTGCTTATCATAAAGTGCTTTCAAAAAGGAAAAACAAACCCTTTGAGCTCGAGTGAGAGATTTTGTTTTGCAAGAATTTTCAAACCTCACTTTAACATGTAACATGTAACCAACTCTATCATGGCACATCATCACTAGTGCTTCTTAAATTGTTGATGCAATTATTACATCTCTTTTTTATAATATATCTTCCAAAAACACATACAAATTTTTTATATATTTTCATCACGACCAAATTTCCTCTCACCACCTTTTAAGATTCCACCTTTAGTATGGATCTTATACTTAAAGGTTATCTAATTTCTCAATAGACAATAAATTTTTCCAAGTCATTTAACTATATAATAGATAATAGATTTTTTTTCAAGTCTTTCACAAGTTGTACTCCCTTGAAATATACCATCAAATATTTTTATTTTAACAGTAGTCGTTCCAATAATCTTTAAGACATGATCATTTCTCATTAACTCGAACCCACTTGAAATAGGTTCATAAGTTTAAAAATTTCTATCATTTGAGGTATTTGCAACATGACTTTGTGAAGTTGATATTTTAGAGTTATTTTCTCTATTCTTCCTATGCCATCAATCTTTCTTTACATGCAATCTCTTGTCACAATGGTAGCATTTGATATGCTTCTTACGTAAAAAATTTGATGTATCATGAATTTGACTCCCACTAGAGCCATGTTTATTGATTTACCACTCATCATGGTCAAAGTGTAAACTTGCTTGAATTTTCTATCATTTCTACCTTACTTTTTTTTTTGGATTCTTCATAAAGAATAGCTAAAAAAACATCCTTAAATCATAGGTGTTCATTAATGTTATTATTTGTTATATTTGAATATAGTAAACTATGAACTAGAAGCTCCACGTGTTCATTTTCAATTGCATTGAATTTTGCTATTAAAAGTTGAGCAAATAAATTCAAATTGTTAATGTGGTTTGTCACGGATGTTGACACACTCATTCAAAGAGTAGATGTTTCTCTTTAAGAATATTCGTGTGTAAAGTGACTTAAACTTGTACAATGTGATGAATGTGTTTCAAATATCCTTTGCAGTAGTTTTCTTTATAATGTTGGACAAAATTGTATTTACCATTTTAAGTGCAAATTTGGGATTACATAGTCATTAATTTCTTTCCACCTTCAATTTGTGATATTCATAGGTCTTTCTTCAATCTCATTTTGCACAATTATCTTCCTTAAATTTGCTTTTCAATACAAGAAATTATTTTCAGTGAACTTCTTTATCTCATATTTTTCTTTCACAACTTTAAAATCAACTTATGCACTTTTCACTGTGAATAGTGTTATCTATTGGAACAAAAATGGTATATCGTGAACCAATACATTAAGAAAGTTCTTAAGAAAGAGATGTGGGTTAATGGACAAACTTAAATATTAAATCTTTCCTTTGTAAAACTTTTTCTAGACATACACTTTCATACTACAACACTCTATATTCAGTAACAAGAATAATTATTTTATGATGTGAAAGATCTAAATACATGTAATCACAAAGCATACTAATATTTCTCTAATGCACTATTCGAGTGACAATAACAGTGAAATACAATAAGGTATCATACTATGACACCATTGTTAAGTACCAGAGTAACAACATAAAAACTCAACTAAAATAAAAAAAATGGTAATAGAAAATAATGAAAATTTACTAAAAGAAAGAAAATTAAAATATCCTTCTCTCTAATTCTAAGTAGAAAACCATTACTAGAAAATTGCTAAATAGTGACCGAAAAAATCGGTCACTATCAATGACTGAATCAGTGACCGAAAAAATTGGTCACTATCAGTGACTGAATTAGTGACCGGAAAAATTGGTCACAGAATCGATTACAGAATCGGTCACAAAATCTGTCACAAATTCGGTCACAGAATCGGTCACAAAATCGATCACAGATTCGGTCACAAAAATTTATCACATAATCGGTCACAGATTCGGTCATAATAATAATAATAATAATAATAATAATAATAATAATAAAAATATTAATAATAATATTATTATAATACTAATAATAATAATAAATAAAATAATTATAATAATATCAATAATAATAACAATAAAATAACAAAAATAAAAATAATAATAGTTATAATAATATCAATAATAATAATAATAATAATAAAAATAATAATAATAATAATAATATCAATAATAATAATAATAATAAAACAAGAAGAACAGTAATAATAATAATAAAACAAGAAGAACAGTAATAATAATAATAATAATAATCTAAATACAAATGTAGTGAGCATGATGCAAATTCTTGCTTTGCACTCATTGGACACCCCGAGTGGTGGTGTGATAGATCGCGCACTAGCGGAAAGAATGGAGGTCGTGGTAGGGAATCGCAATCCTTGCTACAGCGAACAAAAAAAGGAGCAGGGCGAGACCATGGTGTTGTGCGGGTCAATGCAGCCTAGGCCATACCTGTAAGCTCCACCATAGGAAGGACATCAGATTGGAATGATGTGGAATCTCTTGGGCTGAGCCCTTATCAACTCTAGGCACTGATGAAATTGCTAAAAGATCAAAATAATCATCCAACTGAAAAGATGATCGGGATACTGCGTATTACGGCTTTGAAAGTTGAAAAATAGGTGTCTTTGGATCTTTGGCATCAACGATTGGGGCATCCATCTATACAAGCTATCAAGATAGTTTCAAGTATAGACCTTAAGAAAGGTACTGAAATTTTGAATAAATGTTGTGATGTTTGTCAAAGAGCAAAACAAACGAAAAATAAACTTCCCGTAAGTAATTTTAGAGAATCTGATACTTTTTAATTAATACATTGTGATTTATAGGGCCCCTATAGAAATGTCTCTTCATGTGAATGATGCTATTTTTTTAACTATTGTTGATGATTACTTTAGATCTGTGTGGATTTATTTGCTGATTGATAAGAAAGAGGTGTTAAGTACTTTGAAAATGTTTTTCTCCATGGTGGAGCATTAGTTTAATAAACAAGTGAAAACTATAAGGACCGACAACGGAACAGAATTTACTTGCATGAAAACTTATTTTTCTAAAAATAGAATAATGTTTTAAACATCTTGTACGGAGATGCCACAACAAAATACGGACGTGTTGAACGTAAGCATCAACATATATTAAATGTAGCTCGAGCTTTGAAATTTCAGGGATGTTTACATATTAATTTTTGGGGAGAATGTGTTCTCACTTACTTCCTTCCTCAGTTTTGAATGGAAAGACTCCTTATAGAATGTTTTTTGGTTGTGACCTTACCTATGATCATCTACGAGTGTTTAGATCATTATGTTATTCTCATAAACAAGGGAAGTTAGGCGATAAATTTGATTCCCGAATTAGGAGATGTATTTTTGTGGGATATCCATATGGGAAAAAGGGATGACGTTTGTATGATATAGAAACCAATGAATTTTTTGGCTTACGAGATGTCAAGTTCTCAGAAACATATTTTCCTTTTGTTTATCTTCCTAAAGAAGACTTGCCTATAATTTCTGGTTTGGGTGGGTCTGATGTTGATTTGGAGGAGGTTGATAATTTAAGAAAAAGAGATGGAGCAAGACATCATGATCATGCTGTGCCCGATGTAATACCAGTGCAACATGAAGTTGATGTTATTCTGCCAATTAATAATACTTCTGTATAGGAACCAAATGAGCAAGATGATCAAGAATTTCATGAAGAATTGTTGAGTCGAGGTCACAAAAAAAATCATCAATTTTGTTGCATGACTATGTCACTCATACAATACGGAAATTGAATTCATTCCCACTGACACCTAAACCGCCCTCAACAATACATGTAGATGGCGAGATGCAATACAACGTGAGATACAGGCATTAGGAAAACAACAATATTACTTTTTACTTCACAAGTTGGACATTCGAGATCTTCACGCTCCAACTTGAGGGGAGTATATCTTTATTATATATCTGTTTTTATTTAATAATATTCCATGAGATATAATTGGTTATATTGAATAGATATTGATTGTATTAACTGATCTTGAACAGAGCTTTAAGAGAAAGTTTAGAAAAATACTGCTATATATATTTGAATCTTCTGAGAAATAAAGGAATATGATATTTTATCAAGTTAGGAAAGAAAGGGTCGCATGAATCTTCAAAGAGGAAGTGAAGTGAATTTTTTGTATTTTTTCTTGATGAATAGAACGAGATGAGAAACCCTCCCAGCCCTCTTTATGTTCATTGATAGTTTCATGCCAAATCTTGAAAAAGAATTCGACAACATCACTACCTCGTCCACGACACATTTTTTTTTTTTATTCCAAAATGCAACATGTCCTTCATTATTTAGTTTTCTCACTTTCAGGGTTTATGATCCAAGAATTTTCATATACCTTTAAAGTAGGTAGCAAAGGTAGTGATAATTACACACAAAGTTGTGGGCCTCATTGTGAAAAGTTTTCCAAATGTTATTAAACTTTATTTAAACCTCCTCTTAATACACGAACCACTCCCACCGAACACACAAATTTCTAAATACCAGAATATAAGATATGAATAATCTCATCATTAAGTTTAAAAACGATTCACTGATATGAATAATAAGAGATAATATATTTTTCAGAGAAAATTATTGGAAGATTTCATCATAAATTCTTCACTCTTTACCTATTTAAGGGACACATTTCAATAGCTACATATGTTAATTAGACATAGTGGTGTGGACTCCTGCCTCAGACGGTTGTCTTTCTTTGAAAGAAGCTAAAGGCTTTGTTTCTACTCTACCCAGGGATACTTCATGGATGAAAAAGTTTGTCTCACAATAGTTCCTCCTTCTCAATCTTTCCTAGCATGGAGGTTGGTATAAAGTAAGATTCAACTCTTGCTGTAAGCATGAGAAGATTAGATGCTATTTTCTTCTGTGGTATGGTTGTTGACATGTCGAGATGGGTTTCCAATATTTTTTATTGTCTTGTAACTCCTCAAACCTCAAATTTAACGTCGTCTGTCTACTTTCTTAAAACATTTATGAAGCAAACAAATTATAGATATTGTTCAATTTCTATGGCATGTGAGGAACTTAATAGTTGATAAATGGCAATATAGCAGAGGAAGAGAGATATATTTGAGTCATTTATCATTCTTTTAGATTATCTTTTAATAATTTTTATTTAATTTTGTAGAGATTCTTTTTATTATAATTTTATTTTTTTCTTTTAATTTTAATTTAATAAACAAGTTCAAAAAGAGTTACATGGCTTTAAAATAATTAATAGGTCAAAATTATTAGATCCATGCAGACACTGAAGTTATGCACTTAACATAGAGACATACTCTGAGCAGGTTACAAAATTAAGCACCTTATTTATAGAAGTTGATAGAGTTGCCTCATCCATATAATTGTACTTCTCCTTCTCAATCAGATTTATTAATTTAGCTAATTTTTTACTTAATACTCAATTTTGTTTTGGATATGTTAATCTCGAACCTTGTTTTTATAATAAGAACCAAGGTGAGGAAACCCAGTTTGAATTAGGATTTAGATAAAAGTGTGGTACCACTTACTCATAGGAATTGGGGTAAATTGTCAATTTTTAAGTTATTATTAAGATTTTCTAAGTAATTTAAAATTTCTCTACTAAGGAATTAAGGGCATCTCTTATGTACTCACTTACCTTCTGTATTGATGTTTATTTTTTAATTATATTTTTCTGCCTTTTTCTACCTTTCATTATTCACGTTATTTTCTATTTTATACAATTATTTTTAATTTCAAATTTTAAATCTCTTATTTTCTTTATTTTAAATAATTGTATGACAATTTTATATAGATTCTTAACTTAGACTCTTTTCGTTTATAATTTGTGACAAATTAATATCTTTAATTCTTTGAAAACTTAAGTAGGCGTTTAACCAAGCTTTCTCATATAAAAAGAATGAAGTAATCCTTTCGTGAATGCTATTACATATATCTTAATATAATCTTTTAATATACGGTTTTGTTTCCTGCATCTCTACATGCATCTACATAATTTTTAAAATGATCATCTTATCTTTCATATTTATTTTAATGATTACTTTTGAAATACTTATCAAGAAATTTGGATAAAGAGTATCACAAATGAAGCACCTAGAGGAAATCTTGGATCAGCTTCCTATGAAGGTCTTTTTCTTAACATTCTTGAAGAATTTTAGGAGTTTTTTCTAGGTCTATTGGAATAGGTTATGCTCTGCATGTGAAATCTCTGCTGTGATTTTTTCCATTTCTATAGCTGATAAAAAAAGGTTTAATCATTTGTGGATTGAATAGTAATCAAAGGCTTTTAAAGATGAAACTTTAATCCCTTGATCAAATGGAGAAAAAAAAAACACATTTATAAAGTCATGTTTTTATTGTTATTGTATTATTGTTCTTATAATTTTAGGATTTAAAATTGTGATCACCGTACAATTTGATTCAAATTTTGATTAAAAATGCATAAAAGTTATATACACTTTAGTTTAGTTGGACGTAAACATAAAATATTTTAAATTAAATCGAAGCAAAACAATTCCTACAATTTGGTTCGATTCGGTTTTAGAATTTGTTATATAATTACTCATCTGGTCCGCTTTTAAAATTTGTTATATAATTACTCATCGATACAAATTAAAAAGTGAAAGTCTAATTCAATTTTATAAAATTAGTTTATAAGATGAGATTTGTACTTATTTATAAATTATTGAAAGATCTTTTCTTTAATAGATGTGAGATCTTCAACACACTTCCTCATGATGAAACTCTTCAATCCGTATGTGGAACTATATATATATATATATATATATATATAAAGGTGGTTTGATAACAATCTGATAATACATGTTTCTATTGTTATAGTGTTCTTATTATTAGGGAAAGCAACTGTTGTGTAGAAATGTGTTTAGACTGGTTGAATTCATGGTACAATTTGATTCAAATTTCAATTAAAAATGCATAAAAGTTATATACACTTGAGTTTGGTTGGATGTGAACATAAAATATTTTAAATTGAATCAAAGCAAACCAATTTCTACAATTTGGTTCGATTTTATAATTTGTTACTTAATTTCTCATTGATACAAATTAAAAAGTGAAAGTCTAATTCAACTTTACAAAACTAACTTATATTGAGATTTGTACCTACTTATTAAGTGTTTAAAGACATTTTCTCTAGTCAATGTAGAACTACATATGTAAAGATGGTCCGATAATAAGTGTCCTGATAGGTTCAATAACTTTGTTAGGATAGACTTTTATACCAAATTAAGAAGTGGACTTTAAACCTAATCCAATCTTAAAAAAGAGCTTATAAAATGTGATTTGCATTCACTTGTAAATTATTGAAAGATTTTTTCTCTAAATGATGTGGGATATCGAACAATACATATTGAGTATTATCTTTTTTACATAATAATATAATGTTATAATACGATGAATACTTTTATTTTCTACTTTATTCTAAATAAAAAATTATTTTTTTTAATATTATATATATATATATATATATTATTAAACAATTTGTCTACATATTAGCAGTTTCAGTTTTTTAACAGTAAATTAAAGACAGGCAGAAAGGGTATATAAGAGAGAAAAAAAGATGGATATATTGTATTTATATATATAACATAAATATTAGGTAACCTTTAAAATTTACTTCTAATAATTCTAATAAACTCGTTTTACACTAAATTCAAAACATAGACATCACATTAAGTATCAATCACCTTGAGTATCCAGTCTTTTTATTTCCTCAATGCTAATAATATAACGTTTAAAGAAAAAGTATTTCTCCATCTCATTCATATATTAAATATAGTATATCACTCTTTTGTAACATAAATTAAATTGATCATATTAGTTTTTTTCGTCTGAGATATGAGTGAAATAATAGTTAATATAATAACATTAAATAATTTATTTTAGTTTAATTTGTGCTGATTCCACATTGTTAAATTGTATACCAAACTTTTTTTTTTTTTTATAAATTTAGTTACTTTTAAAATCAATTCAATTCTAAACACTCCTAAATTTTCTAAATGAATTTTTTCATATAGACAATATTTATAATAGTTAGATCAGGTAGCCAGACTCATTCCTCATGATTTTTTTCAAAGATAGAAATTGTCTTTTTTATTGTTTTTTTTTATTTTCCCTATAGATTTTTGCCTATCCTCCTCTAGTTTTTTTTTTCTCTTGTATATCTTTTTTTTCTTGGGTATAAGGTAATTAAAAATAATGTCCTCCAGCATAATCACAACTATATAAGAATAAAAACAAATAAAAACACTATTAAAATTAAAGCAATTTGATACTTCAAGTCTACATCTACAAATACTTAATAAAATATTACATTACGTAACATGCAATTCTTAGAAGGAAAATATTACAAACTCTTGAAAAGCACACAACTATCCAATTCCCTAATACATTTAAAAAAAGTATTAAGTTGTGGTAAAAATCAACTCTTCCATGAGTTTTCTACCTTTCCATTTTTATTCTAAGAGTTTGGTGAATATCTATGAGACATGACATAATTACACATTTTTAAAATACATAAACAAATATATACGAAATTAATTTAAGCAATTCAGTTATAAATAATGATAAATAAATATTGAATATCTAATCATTATATTACTAGGTGGAGATATCACGTTGTATATGTACACACATAACATTAGCCATAAGTTATTTTTCTATAAGCCAAATAATTCGTTAAAAATAAATGAAACTAGATCTTAAGCGAAAAGAATGTTCTAAGACTTGCGCAAAAACGTGAGAATACTATATTAGTTCCATTGATGACATAAACAACCTTCATCACCTATATAGTCCAAGAATGCTGAATCCAAAGCATCAATAAATAAACAACACACAACATGACGCACATAATGAGACACATCAAATAAAGAACAAAGCAAAACAGATGTCAAAAGAACACACTTTTATTGGAACCAACAAAACAAAGTATGAGAATTGCACTTTCCTGTCCCATACTCTTCTACACATCTCTTTCGAAGGAATCACTGATTAGACCTACGATGTCAGAGGAACCACAAAGCAACTCTTGAATACTCTCACATCGTGCGGTTCTAAATGCTTCCACGGCCATCGTGATCTCATGGTCTTGCAAGTTTGCCACATAGTCCTCTATTATCTTCAGTGTTTGACAACTAGTTTCAGTCACATTAAAATGCCCCTCAGAAGAGAGTGAGATTCCAGTGAATTGTTCAATATTGGTAGAGACTAAAGGGAGCTTCCAACTAGGGATGCTCAATGTGGACACTGGTGATGGAAGGTCATCATTTGTGGCATACATGTTATACACTGTGTTGTGCTTGGTTGATAGTGAATCAGAAGACGAAGGGTGATGTGAGGAGTGAGATTCAACTTGCAACTTAGATCCTCTTGCTTCAGCTTCAAGTCGAGCGTTCTCCCACTGAGCCACGTGACCCATATTGATGGTGTCGTTGGACTGGTCATGAGTACCATCATAGGCTTCAAAGGTGTTTGCTTTTATTGGTTTGTGAGTGATGGGATCTAAGCCCATTCTGATGAGTCTTTTCTTCACATTGGTGTTCCAATAGTTCTTGATTTCATTGTCTGTTCTTTGGGGCAGGTGAGCTGCTATGATTGACCATCTGTGCTTGCAACACAAAAATATGATTAGCTTTTAAGCAATTGTTCAAACAACACAACAATCTCAAAACCAGAAGAAAGCAAAGGTTACTTGTTTCCAAGAAGAGCATGGAGTTGAATAATGGTATGTTCTTCCTCAGGAGTGAAGTTTCCTCGTTTTATGTCAGGTTTTAGGTAGTTAATCCACCTCAATCTGCAACTTTTTCCACATCTTTCAAGACCTAGACATACATCATATATGATATAACATACAAAGTTAGCAATTTTTATTCCTCAATGAACGAAGAAAGTTTTTGACTCATGGATTGAAATAAAATATATACATATACATATATATACATATATATATATACAGAAGTTGTATTATATTACCTGCTTTGGCAGGTACTGAACGCCAGTTTCCATGGCCATGTTTCTGAACATAAGCAAGGAGCTTATTGTCTTCTTCTGGATTCCATGGTCCTTTCTTCAACCCTACCTTCTCACAGCATGGCATCCTTCCCATTTTTGTTGAGAAACTGATATTAAGAAACCGGAAACAAACCTTGTTCTTCTTGTTAAGCAGCAATACGAAAGTTAACCTATATTGTATACGTTGAGAACGTTGGAGTAGTAAACTGAGAAATAAAGTTTTTTAAAACTCCACTGAACATTTGATAACGCCCTTTTAACAATTTCACGATTCACCTTTACGGGACCAGTGCTAGAAAATAACTACACCTACCAACCAGCTTCATAAATCAATATTTTAATTATATTTTATTTAGTTTGTAATTTAAAGTACTAATATATATTATTATAACGGGTTGTCACATCAATAATTTTACTTTTCAGGTGTTAAAGTACCTTTCTTGATATTATATAAATTGACAATATGGGAGTTGTAAATAAACCTGGTGTGATTGTTTTAAAAAATAAATATAAATGATATATATTTGTAATTAAATAATATAAAAATTTATTAAATAATAATATATATAAAATAAATATTTATCTTATCTAATACATGCTGAAATTCTAGTTTAACTTCAATTTATAAAATCAGGATAATAAAATCATAATTTTATCCCACCAAAGCAAAGTTTTCAATTTATAAAGTAAAACTAAAATAGTATAAATATAAGATGTATATTTTGTATTATCAAAATTTAAAAAAAATAAATATTTACGAATATATGAATTATTAATTGAAGCTTATTTTTAGATAAAGATTCAAAATGCTAAATTGAGATTGCTAGTCATATATTTGTGGTTGTATAGAGAATTTTATAATACTTAACATATTCAAATATATATATATATATATATATATATATAAATTATATTTAAATTGATCTTTTTTATTTTTTTTTTTATTTTCTAATATTTTATTTCTATAAAACAATTTAAATAAAGTGAATTTTAATTTTTTATTTGAATAAAATATTTCAATTTCCACTAAAGTAAAAAAATTATTTAAGTTTAAATAATTTTTAAAGTTTCAAAAATATCAATATTAATAATATGTTGTAGATTATTTTAATTGGTTTATTTTTTCTCAAAGATCATCAAAAAATGTTAATATAATATTTGTAAAACGTTTGTTAATTTAAAGTTAATCGAGATTATTTTGAGTTTGATTATAATTGTTTATGTTGACATTAATCAAAGTTATTTTTATGATATTGTTTGAAGATTTTTTCTGACTTTTTTATTAACGTTACTGACAAATCTTTCCAATTAACATTGATAAAAAAATAATCTTAATCAATGTTGGCTAAAAGTTTTCCAATTAATATTAAGAAGAAATCTTAATAAATTATTGACAAAAGAAATAACGTTGATTATTAAAAAACCACTAAAGACATTAATAAAAAAATCACAACATATATATGTTAAAAAAATTAATTTAAATTTATAGTGCAAATAATTTTTTCAACATTACCTGAGAAAACTATAACTAATATCGAATAAGAAATAATAAGAATTTACAATAAACAAAAATTAACAACTTAAATCTAAAAGAACTATTGCTAACAATAATAAAAAAATCTTAATAAATATAATTTGAAAGATAATCATTCGGACAATGTCTCGATTTTAAGCAAAACTGATGACATCTCAATTAAAATCTAAGTAAAAAAATACGAAAATTCATTTAAAAGTATAAAAAACTAGAATTTTTAGATAAAATTTAAAATTATCTAATTTTTAATAATTTAATTACTCTAATGAAGTTTTAAAATTTTAATTTTTTATATATAGTCAAACTTCTTAAAACATATAAAACTCTTCTTACAAAAATATCTTTTTAATTTTTTTTATCTAAATTCAAATTTTCACCGTATAAGAGTATCCAATTTCTAATTAAAAAAAAAAAATCAAAGTTTGCGAAATTAACTTTCATCTTTGAAAAACTAATAGGAATAAGTTTATCATAATACTGTGGACAACCTATAGTTTAAAAACAAATAATAATTAAATAAGGATAAAGTACACTTTTCCAAAAGTCATAATAAATTTGTGTTCTATTTTAATATAATATAGAATTGTGTACATACAAAAATTAAGAACCTAAAATATTTTTCAACTTATACTATTTATACAAATTTGAAATATTAAGTATTTAAAAGATGTTAGGTAAGAATGGTACAGCGGTAGGTCACTGATACCGTAATTAGTATAAATATTTTGTACCCTACGAAGGGTCAGAATAAAAGTGGTAGGTCCCTTGCTCTACCCTACTCCTTTTTGCAGATTTTAGTTTAAAAGACAACTTCTTTGTGTACAATCTACAATTATTTTCTAAATATCTGTGTACATTTCTAATCTTTTATCTTTCTCTACGTACGTTCGTTACCAAATGAAAAAGGTTAATCAATTTTGTTTTGTTCTTACAAGAAGTTCATTAAAACTAGTATTTATGCACAATGATATGATGTGTGCTATGTGATAATAGTGGAATTTATACAGGGAGGTTATAATGATAGTAAAACTTAAAGTTGATTTTTTTTCAAGAACTAGGATATTATATGTTATTTTTAATTTAATTCTTTAAATTAATTATTTATTGTTATTTTAATTATTGAAAGTATTTTCAATTTTTCAATTAAATTATACATAATATATAAATTATTTAGTAAAAGCATAGACATTTTCAATTTCTTATTTTTATATTTTTCACCTTCCTTTCACTTTTATTTATATTTATATCAAATTTACTTTTAATATGTAATACTTATTATTTCTATTTTTAAGATCATATTTGAAGAATTTAACTCTAGGATATGATGAAATACAAAAGACTAGACCTCTTAAAACAATTAGGGTGTAACCTCTTCTCTTCCATTCATCCTTGTATTCTTGGAAAAATACATTTGTTTTGTTCACTGTTTGTTTCTAAAGTTTCTTTTGTTTTTAAAGTTTCTCTCTATTATGATAATCTAATATGATAATATGATGTAGGTTTATATCCAACACCATCTCTGGTAATTATGTCATACATCTTTGCAAAAGATTCACATTGAATGAAATGACACTTATGTAGGAAAATTTAGTAACTACTTGAGCATCGACTTTTTCTTTCTCATCTTCTTTTATAATTGATTCAGAGTAGCTTGAACACCATATATTTATTTTTAAATATCTTGCTAATACTAAAACTTTGTGCACTCTCTTCACAACCATCAATTTGTTAAAGATTATTCATTTTTCTTTTCCTTGTTGAGACATCCTTAGCATAGCATCTGAGACAACTTTTATATTGATTTCTTCAAGTATAAAAGACAATGTTTAGAATCATATTAAGTTTTAGCAAGAAGATGCTTGAATATGAAAATGCTTCCATTAAATATATTTGAACAATAGTTGCATTTCACTTTTTTTTTTCGTTACCTAAGATATTTGTTCCATGTTTCCATCCAGTATCTATTCTATTTCCCGCAACATTTCTACTTTTAGGTGAAAGTGAAGATGATGTATCAACATTTTTGGCAGAATTTGAACTAGAGTTGAACATCTTAAAAGCTTATAAATAAAGAACTGCAATTGCAATTTTAAAAGAAAAAACCACTTACTTCAAATTAAAAAAAAAAAAATAGCCACACTTGAAATTAGCCAGCCACAAATAAATAAAAGCAAACCTAAAATGAAAAAACTCACTCCGTAGCACAGTGGAGGGGAATCACGTGGAGGAGAACCTGCGGTGACGATGATGACAAACAACAACAACAACAACAACCAGATGATGACGACGACGGCGAAGACCCGATGACGCCATGCGAACCTTGACGACAATGCACTAGAATATGACAACGACACACTAGAAGATGACGATGACACACAAGAAGACGAACGAACCGAAACACTGAACCCAAACAACGAACCCTAAATTGCAGTTCAAGAAACCTAGATTGAATGTGTTTTCTAATAACAAATTCTAGCTCAAACCAGATATGAAATCCCTAGTGAAACGACGACACTGTGAATCATATTGACTTTTCTTCCCAACTCGTGCACTTGATGGCAAACTCATGAATTTGCTCGAGTCCACCGAATTTACTTTTGAATCTACTACAAAAATGAATTTACTAACGAGTGAACTTGATCACAAACTCTGAAACCATAAACTCAGATGAGTTTACGAGTTCACCTGCGATTTCGATAACCTTCGAGTTTGATAACCTTGATTTGTAGTATTGCACCATTAAAACTACAACTCATTTCCTCAATCACTTTATATGAAAACTCCTTCAGCCACAATTATGGTAGTGTAGAAGAGTCTAATCCATAAGTGCTAGAGCGGGACCTATACATTGTCCTTTGTTTCCCCTAATAGCCATATCTAGCACAAATTAAGTATGTAGGAAGTCAACCAGAAGACTTAACAACATAACAGGAGCAACCATAGTTAAGGAAGTTCATAGCACAATATATATATATATATATATATATAGCATACCATATCTATAACATATGGTAAAAGCCATGTGAATATAGACAATTTCATTTCAGACACACATACTCGCTACTTCTCCTACATTCTAATTCTTGTTATTACTCAGACAAGTTAAGTTATACCATCCTAGTTTCACTTCTCCTATATAATATTGAACAATAGCTCCTTCTTACTCACAACTTCAGTTTTGTGGTTCTTTTACACTAGGCTTACTTGATAGTGTGTCAGTACTCCATAATTTTCACAAATCTAGCTCTTAACTCTTAGCAATCTCAAATACATATATCCCAAACTCCATCTTCTTCTAACCAAAATCCAAAGCCTCCCTGCAAACAGTTACCCTATTTCATACCTAGTCTAATATTGCTTTTGTTTATCACTCCATTTTTTAGCATCTCTAGAACTAGTCTCCGATCGACATAATAGACCACTTAGGTATTCTAACCCATTTACACAATATTCACAGTAGGAGTTTTACATGTTTAACTTTGATCCTTCACCGCCTGTTTGATGAAACACATTAGCTTTATGAACATGGCTACATTCTCTATATCTTATACATATATTTACAGTAACACACCCTTCGATTGGTACATTTACTTTCCTAATTCCATTGTAACCATCATGTTTCCCTGTTAGTGATTATTTTAATGTTCTTCTACACTCAATTGGGCATTGTTGCCACTCTTAGTAAGAGAATGTCACACTAGATACTTTGTATCTCATCCAAGTTCATGCTTTCAACTGAGTTATATAAAATGCTTTCCTTACTTGAATATCATCTTTGCCACCATATATTCCAAATAACCTATATCTATAGTTCCTCCTACCTTATTCCCTTTCCCGTTAAGTTCCATTATGCATGAATTTGTAGTAACACCCAGACTGCATGAACTATGGAGGTGCAGGAAGAAGCAGCAGTCATATTACTAACTCATTCTTAGACTGCATCATTGCATCGCTGCTTATAACAAGATATAGAGAATTTATTTTCCTTCTGTTGGGGTGTCAATAGTCATTTCATGAAAATCTTTAATAGGTGTTTAGTATATCCGAAGATTCTTAGTCCTCAATGTGGTCGCAGTGTCACTGTTAAGCCCCACACATCGCCAAGCTATCATAGAAGGAGGATATGCTTATTTTTTGTTAATTTCACACCAATTTTTGTTAAAAGTTCACTGTTCAGATTTCTTTTTATTATATGAAGTGTGTTCTAACCTATATACATAATAATGTCTAAAAAGCATCTAAACCCTTCAGCTTGTTTTAAGAAACTGGAAAAATATTCTTGATGGAAATATATTTTTGTTGTATATTACAAATAATCTTCATTGTGTATCTCAGTAAAATTTGTCGATATGAAAAAAAAAATAAACATTTTTATCCTGTAGTTTGATAACATTTAGTTATAAGATACGTAACAAAAATGTTTTGCTATATTATTAGGTGATTTGATTGTACACAGAGCAATATATTTCCATGAAAAAAAATTATAAAAAAATTTAAAAGTTGGGATGCGAACAAAAGAAAACAAAGCCTAAGGAGGAAATGACATAACATGGCCCATGGGGTGGTGATAGAATCGTAGCTTTCTTTTAACAGCAATGTCTCGATCCTTATACAAATTATACAAATTACAACGTCAACCACTGTAACAGTAGAATAAAAAAACACTTAACAATAAATAAATCCTTACTCTAAGACTTTTTTCCATAAACTTCCCTTAACCTCCATTTCCATTTAGTAATTAAAGCATAGTTAAATCTACCTGTATCTTTAATGTCCAACCCGCCTTGACTCTCAGGTCTACATATTTTATTCCACCCAACCGGTGCTTTATAGAAAGATAAATAAAATAGAGATAATACACTAATCACCGATTTAATCAAACATATCCTTTCTGTCATGGACAACATTCTACCTTTCATCTAAATAGATGAGATTTAATCTTTTCTAAAACTGGCAAAACCTCTCTCTCCTCGGATTCCCACCTACTATCATATCTAAGTATTTAAAAGGTAACTCCATCATTAGACATTTAAGCTTTTTGCAATAAACTTAAGATTTTCTATATTCACCCCAACAGCCCTCAACATGACTTCTGTGAAAATTGATCCTCAAATCAACCGCTCCCAACATGACTTTTATGAAAATTCACTGTCAAATCAGAACACAATTCAAAACATATAAAAGTATTGTCTTAATGATGAACATATTCTAATACGAAGGATGACAAAAGGAATAGTATATCATCTGCAAGTTAAAACACTTATATTTGCACGTCCCTAATACTCACTTCAATACCTTCTAACACCTTTTTCCTCAAAGCTTCTCTAACTAAACCGTCATTCCCTCCCCAACTATCAAAAACCCAATTATCAAAAAAAAAGAAATTGTGCTATTGGGTCTCCTTGCCCCCATCCCTTTCCTAGGCTTGAAGTCTCCTTGCCCGTCATTCCTAGAATAGTACTTGTCATTGATTCGGTGGAGATTGAGTAAATACTAGTAGGTTGATAATTGAACCTAATGAACTTATGAATTTGTACAAAAAAAAATAAAATTAGAATATGTACATATATTATATTTAGTGTTACTATTATAAGTACCTGTGATAGCTCAGTGGTAACTTATCACATGCAATAGTGCAGAAACACTTTTCGTCGACACGTTATGACATAAGTCTGCAGGCCACCGTCCTAAAATAATAACCGCTGAAAACTTTTGTAAAAAATTACAAGTGTTTGAATGTAGTTGTGATAAAATTGTCGTTAAAATCGATAATGTTTCGGAATTTATGATGCTTACCTATATAATCCTCTTTAAAGCCAAAAATGAATAAAAAATTACATAAAATATTTTAAAAATGTTCAAACACTTATATTAATAAAAAGAAAAATAATTTTTTAACAACTATAACAATCATATTAAAAAAAATTATATTTATAAAAATATAATAAAGATAAAGGACTAAAAAACATATAAAAACTTCCCAGCAACATACTACAACAAGTAACATATTACCCAACCCATCCATAAAAACGCTGCAACTAATTCCTAAGCTAGTGCCACTTAAGAACAACAAACAGTGTGTAACGAAAAGCTTAACATTATAACTAGGCAATGCAACCATAGCACTGAGCTTGTACAGGTAATTCTCAATGGTCCTGTACCGTGAACGTAGACAGTAGGTTTTTCTGAATTGTTGTAATGACCATGACTATAATTCTGTCATTCCTGCAAACAATTCCATCTTTCCAGCAACTATGCATAGCAGTAAGCGTTAACTGATGTATAACAGTATGCATAAAGTCCTTACCGTACTTACTATTATAGCCCATTATCCAGTCACATTGTTCCTTTCTCTTGCTTCCACATAACATAGCTATTGTCGTGATTACCCAGATACTAAGTCTACTACCCAACCACATACACCACCACACCCAACTACACTAGTACCTACAAGTCTAATTACTCTACTTTTACACCTTTTGCTCCCCTTTGATTTAGCGTCGTACCTTCAAACATTGCATAGAGTATAAGTATCAATCCCAATAGTTAAATTGACCTGCTTTACTATGTATTTATTCCATCATCAACCTTTCAATTGTGCCAAGTTAAATATATCATTGGCATCCATTATTCTATTTTTAAACACTATTTTATTTTTATAGTTCCAGATTACACAAATGATTGCAAGCCACATTCCTGTCATATCATATTTTGGTTCATATACAAGCACATCATGTAAAAGTTTTAGAAGTTGGTGTGCAAAGAATTGTGCATAATTGAACTTATCCTCACCCACATTTCACAATTATCTCAAACTATTATCGACACCTTACATTCAATAAAGAGATGTGTTGTCTCAGGTTGATTTAGACACAGTGGACACATGGAACTGTGTAGAACTACTCCTCTCCTTATCAAATTTTCCCTAATTGGCAATCTATCCTCGAGAACCCTCCATACACATGTCTTTGCAGCTTGTGGTACCTTTAGACACCATAAAACCTTAAAAATCAAACCCATCCCAAGATTGTTCTCAGTCAAAACTTCGTAATCTTCCCTAGTTGTTTAAACCCCTAGGTCAATGTTCTGCCACATCCAGCCCTCAGTCTTTTTCCTTCTCATCTGCTATTAAGATATATAGTTGTCGCTCCATATCCACTTCCCAAGCAAACCTTTTCCTTCTCCAAATAAGGTTCCATCTCAACACCTCATTAATCCACTCCCATAAATCACTCACAGTATAATCCTTACATTGTGTAATAGTATATAATCTTTGGAAATTTATCTATAAAGGTGTGTTTGGATTGGGAAGTGAATTTGATAGAATGGATTTGAGATGATTTGACATGAAAGTGTGTGAAAAGTTTAGTTATTTGGATTAAGGGAAAGATGGTAAGATTTGAATGAAAAGTTTATAAAAGTGTGTGAATGATATGATAGATATAATAATATTTTAATATAATAAATTATAAAATTATTTTAAAATTAAAAATAAAATTTAATAAATTTATTTAATGTAGTTACTAATATCTTACAGCTATTCTCTCCCGCAAATCTTTGTATGAAGGAGGAGAAAGTTTTGACTGATTTCTTTTTTTGTTTTTTGTGCTTTGATACATTGACTTTCTAACTTTGGTCTTCTTTCTCTGTTCAATAAGTTTCCATCGTTGGAAACAAACAGAACCTAAGACTTTAATGCCCTAGCCACCTATCCTTTCAAAACCTCACTTTTCTCCCATTTCCTAACACCCACCTAATAGTCCTATCAATCCAGTTTACCTATTTGCCTACTCCACACACCTTATACAAATACCTCCACCACCATGATTGCCTATGTAAAGCTGATATGTTTTCCATATCCCTCCATGTACCATACCTAGACTAGACAATATCCTTTCACACTCCATCTTCTTTCATCCCTAGCCTCCATTTTTCACTTAGTCAACAAAACATCATTAAACTTAGTGATATCTTTTATGCCTAATCTTCCTTCCTTAATAGGTTTGCACACTTTTTCCCAACTCACCCAAGTTATTTTCCTTTCCTCAAAGCCCCAACCCCATAAAAATTTTGCTTTTATTCTTTTGATTTGGTTACACACCGGATGTTTTAAAGAATAAACAATAAAACAGAGGCAGTGAGTTTAAGACTGATTATGAGGCACACCTGACCAGCAAACATAAGTACCTTTTCTTTCTACTTAACTTTTCGATAGTAGGTTTCCACAAAATAACTCTCCTAGGATTACCACCAGTATTCATGCCTAAGTATGTTAATGGTAATGACATTCTACGACAATTTAGACACTTCGAAAGAATGGTCATAATGTCATCATCCACACCAATTGCGCCTACTTGAGTCTTATGGAAGTTGACCTTAAGCACATATAAAAGTCCAAAACACTGTAACACTATTTTAATGACTAAGATATTATTATACAGGTAAGCAAAACATGAGGGTGTCATTTCCAAATTGTAACAAGTTAACCTTAATAACCAACCTACCAATCTCCATAGGACAGACTTCACCAACTAAACCTGCAAGTCCTTCAAAAACTATAAGGAACAAAATCAGTGCTAACGGGTCATCTTATCTAAGTCCTCTTTTAGGTTTGAATTATTATGCAGGGTTATCGTTAACCAAAACCAAGACTTGGATGATTCCACACATGTTTTAATCCATTTTCCATTAAAACCGAATCTATCCATCATGTAGTACAAAAAATTCCAATCCATTGAGTCGTAGTTTTGTTTTTTCATAATCTACTTTCACAACTAAACCACAATTCTTCTCCTTTTTTAAATAATCCATAGTTTCTTTAGTAACAAGAATCATATCTAACATTCCCCTCCCACTAAGAAATGTAGTTTCTCTCTTATCAATCACCTTTTGATGAAAGAAGGCCTAAACAAGGTCCTATCACAAGATCTATGACCAAGCAAATAGAGGAGCAGTGGGAGTCTAAGGCACAAATGCACACCAAGATGCTGACAGTTTTGACTCCATGGCATTTGTAAAAATCGTATAAATCCTTGTAACATAAAAATAAATTCAAATTAGGAGTACAATAAAATGCCAAGGCCAAAACCTAGGTGTGCTAGGGTTGAGGTTAGGTTAGCATGCCTAGGCCGTTCCTCCACATGTCACCTTCTTATTGGAGAGCATTTCCATGTGGCTTGAATAGGGGAACTCCACATGGTGCCTTCCCATTGGTTGCTTACTAGCTTAGGGTAGACAATAGGGTTAGATGTGTGGTAGAAACTAGGGTTAGGGTTAGAGGCTTCTTCCACACGCTAGGGTTGGGGGAATTTCTCCTACAAGCTTATCCTTCACCTCCTTCTATAAATAAGTGTGTAGGCATTATACAAACTAGCTAGAACCATTAATGAAACGCTGCAAAATTCATTTTTTAGCTTCATTATTTGAGCTCTTCTTTGTTTGCTCTCCTGGAGTTAAGCCAAGACACCTTGATAGTTGGCCCAACCTCTATCTAATCCTTGTTCCAACTAGTGCATCATCTTCCATCACACAAAAGCTTCTTCCATACTCTTCCAAACCTCATGCACGCTTATACGTTTCCTCATCCATACATAACTTCCACATTCGGTCTTGGAGATTCTCTTCACATTCCAATTGGTGTAAACTCTCTAAAACTTCTTCTGCAAGCTTGGTGATCAAAGAAGACATAAAGCACCTTGGAGGAGCTCTATCACCTTTGGTAGCACAATTTTCAATCTGTTCGGCAATTAACACTTTATACAAATAGCCACCCAATGATATAGGTCTAAAATCATCTAGAGTGGAAGGTTTGACCCTCTTAGGTACTAATGTAAGAAAGGAAGCATTACAGCCTCTAGGAATGTACCATGTGCTTTGGAATGTTTTGATAGCTTTAACCACCTCAACCCTCATAACATCCCAGTTATTTTTTATAAAGTGAAAGTTAAAGCCATCAGGGCCCGGGCTTTTAGTGACACCATATTAGCTTACAGTCACAAATATTTCTTGCTCAGATATGACACCACACAACATACCCTTATCCTCCTTCGAGATAGTGATGAATTGTACACCGTCTAGTGTCAAATCATTCCTCATTTGGACACTAAACCTCTTCTCAAAATAATTTTTAACCTTCCTTTTAACTCAGATGGTTCCTCATTCCAAGCTCTATTTATCTCTTAGTCGTTAACTTCACTAGCAACCCTCATCCATCTTAATCTAGAAAGAAAGAACTTAGTATTAGTGTCCCCCTTATGGATCCAATCTATCATTAAAAGTTATAATTGAAAATAAAAATGACATTTAGGCAGAGAATCGTTGATGTTTAGCTTATATTTTAGCTAAAAATTGAAAATGTCAATACAATTTTTCAGTTTTCTTTTTCATTTTCTCTCGTCTCCCTCTTCTCGCCACACTATGTCTTCCCTCATCTTGTCGTTGTCCATTGCCAACTCCAACTATTGCATCACAATTCAATTAAAGATCCCTTACCATGTTGTTTTTGTGATTATGTATGGTGTTTCTCTTTGCTACCACCGCCATTAGAATGCATTGTCGCCCCTTTCACTTGCCTACCACTCCTTATGTCCTTACTACCCTTATTGTCATGCGTCTTGCTAGTGAATTATTTTTCTTATTAATATATATTAGATTATGTTAGCACCAGTGGGATGCTGTGAAGATTTGTTGAAGTCAACCATGTGAAGAAGTTCAAGACCATGTGATCATATATGGAATGCATGAAGATTTCATGAAGATTGAAGAGCTCGGTCTAGAACATAGGAGTGTGTGTTGTGTGGTAAGTTTGAGTTCAAATCAGTGATGCATGCAATCTTAATCAAGGATAAGCTCCATAAGTGTTTTCTGATTTAACAAAGGATTTGAGAAATCATTAAAATCAGAAATTGCATTTTAAGTAACTATTTTAACTAACTTGAGAAAAACAATCAACTGTTTGACAAAACAATCGATTAAAGTTTAGTTGTCTATAAATATTTGGCACGGTTTTTGAAAAAATATAATGAAAGCATTCTGAACATTTTTTTCTAAGCAAGAACATTGTGTTTTCAAAGAGAGAAAAAGCGCTTTCTTGTCTAGTGATCAAGATCAATCAATCAATTTCATCAAGAACTGTTTTTCGGATTACTACTAGAGCTTTAAGTTGACTGAGAGAGTTTCATCACTGATCTGATCATTAGACTAAGCCTTATATACCCTTTCTTCATTACTTTTGTAATTTGTTGTATAGAAGTGCTTATTTTGCTGAGTTTGTGATAACTCTTTCATTGTATTAAAGTTTATTCTATTGTGAGTTACCTGGGTTGGTAATTTTGTTTGTACAGTGAGTTCTGTACAGGTTGTAACTTGCTGAGGGGATCAACAAGGGGTTTTTTGGAATATACAGTGGAGTCTGTATAGTTTTGGATTCTGTTGTAGGTTCAGCAGATTGTTTTCTACGGGTAGCAAGTTGTTGTTTTTTTGTAAACTGATCTAGTTTCATCTTTTTATAGTGGAAATCCTTACAGTGGTGTAAGGGACTGGACGTAGCCCTTGAAGAAGGGTGAACCAGGATAAATCCTTGTGTCTTGATCTCTCTTGCTCTCTCTCTTGACTGTTCTTGTTAAATCTTGTTACTTTTCTTGATCTTTCAAAATCAATTTAACTTTGCTAATTGAATAATTTCATCAACTTTCTGAAAACAGTTTAAGTAACTTCTGAAAACATATATTTTGTTTTAACACAATCTACTCTGAACAATTCTGAATCTAATTAATAACCAGTATATTAATTTTCCTGTAAATCTGCAGTATTCGCAACTTTCTGGGTTCACTGTTCATCAGTCAGTTTTTCCATAATTGTTAATCTTTCGTAATTGTTGATTAAAGACCGTTTTCATACACTTAACATAGTTTTTATTGTTTGATAAAAAGTTCTTTAACCAGTAATTCATTACAAACTTGAATTTGATATAATTCTTTGATTTTTGGAATTAGTTTTCAAGAACTGCTTTTACTGTACATTGTGTTTTCAAGAACTGCTTTCTGGTTTCAGTTTATTGTATCTGGTTGACTGATATTGTAATAGAACTGGTTTTGAACCTTTGTTGTTTGCTTTACATATCATTTTGAATAGTTTTCTGTAAAAATTATTCACTCTCCATATTAAACAGAATCTTTTACGAAAATTTTCAAGTGTTCAATTCACCCCCCTTTTGAACTTGGCCAAAACATATTTTACAGATTATATTTATAGTTTAATAATATTTTTGTTTATTAATTAGAATTGATTAATATATATTACATTTGATTTATAATTAGAATTGTTAATTAATATGTCTCATCGTTAAGTCTGGGGATGTGCAACCCTCAATAAACATTGTTAGATTTTGGAAAAATTCATGTTTTAAGTGTTATTTCTACGCAAGTTTTGTTAGACTTGTTTATTAAGAGATCATTAGTTTTTTATTTGAGATTTAATACATTAATTTGTCTAGTACTCCTCCAATTTTAAAAAGTGTTCCTAAGTGACTTAAACTTTATATAAGAAATGGATGTTTTACCAATAGTAACTATATTGAATCTTGAATTATTCATTGAATAGTTTGGGAAGAATAATAATGTTTTATTAGTTGATTAGTGCATGATTTATAATCTATGTTTCATATATTTTACTTAATTTTGGTTTACTTTATTTTGTGTTGATCTTTGGGTGCATATTTGAATGTGGATATTTTGTGTCACTTGAAGACTAACGTGAAATGATGTCTAAATCTCATGAAATATAAGGCATGATGATTAAGTTTATGTACTATTGAAATATAATAAAATTTAATCTTCTTGAATGGGATAAGATCAAACCTTTGATAAAAAAAATGTGAGGTTTGCATGTATTTAGTCAATGCATAATGTTAATGATGATTAAAGAATACACTTGTGGATTGATATTGGATTAATTCAACATGAATAATAGTGATTAGTATCAGAGAGGAGTAGAAGAATTTATACAAAATGTGCAATGTAGTGTCAATAGTAGTGTTGATGGAGTAAAGTTTAAGTTTCTTTATGTAAATTGTTTCAATGGGAGAAAATTAGATGCTACCAAAATTAGGGAACACCTTTTCTGTGATGGGTTTCTATGAAATTATACAACTTGGACATGACATGGTGAATTATTACATTTTTAAAGTGTGTGTGAATCTCAAGAATATGTTGATTCTACCATGGATGATCAAGTGGAGGAAGACAGATTGGAGGACATGATTCATGATGTTTGAGTTGAGTCTTTTGCCCAAGCACATGTATACGAAAGGATATCGAGAGATTCCCTTGTATCCTAAATCAACTAAGTTCACACAGTTGTCACTACAAGAAAAAGGTTGTTTAGAGATCAATTTTTAGCTATCAAATGAAATAGTTACTAATTATGACCAAAATAGTCACCAAATTAGATTTTGGTTGCTAAATAACTACAAAATAGAAGTAATGGTTGAATTTAGTGACCAATTAAGTCAAATAATTGGTATCTAACATTAGCTACCAAGGTTTTAGTGACCTATATCATTAGATTATAAATTAGTCTCTAACTTAATTAGATACCAATTTAGAATCTAATAGCATAGGTAACTAAAATTTTGGTATCTAATGTTAGATACCAATTATTTGACTTAATTGGTCACTAAATTCAATAATTACTTCTATTTTGTAGTTATTTAGCAACCAAAATTTAATTTAGTGACTATTTTGGTCATAATTAGCAACCATTTTCATTTGGTAGCTAAATATTGGTCTCTAAATAGCTTTTTTCTTGTAGTGTGTCAGTGATGTTAATATTGATGAATTTGAAGAAAATTAATGGATGGACTAATAAAACATAATTGCGTGTTTTGTTGAAGGAAATGCTTCTAAAGGGAAATACTCTACCTAATTGTAATTATGAGGCCAAGAAGATTCTTTATCCAATAGGTATGGAGTATAAAAAGATGCATACATGTCCTAATGATTGCATATTATATAGGAAAGAATTTGATTGGTTGAAAAAATGTCATAAGTGTGGGTTATCACGTTACAAGTTGAAAGACAAATATGAATATAATATTCAAGAGATGACAAAGGATGGACCCTATGAAGGTTGTGTGGTATCTTCTGACCATTACCCAGATTAAGCATTTGTTTGCATACCTAAATGATGATAAAAACTTTAGATGATATGCAAATGAGAGGAAATGCGACGACACGTTTCGACATCTAGTTGATTGTATGGAATGGAAAACATTTGATGATGTTTTTCAAATTTGGTAGAGTCAAGAAATCTTGAATTGTGCATGAAGCGAAAATACATAATGTTGTCTGTGATAAGAAAATTAGAAAATGATATAGATGTTTATCTAAGTCCACTAATTGAAGATTTAAATTTGTCGTGGGATGAGAAAGTTGAAGTGTTTCATGATTGTCATATCTTGATGCAACAATTGTTGCTTGTTTTTATTCATAGGATCTTATAGAAATATGTTAGACATATTATAACTTGTTTGTGCTCATTGTTCTCTTCAGTTTGTAGTAAAGTCATTAACCCTGGAAAGTGTTAGATGAACTTCAACATTAGATTGTTGTCTTCTTATGTCAATTGGAGATGTTTTTCCCTCTTTCATTTTTTTGATATCATGGTGTATTTACTTGTTTATCAGTTGAGAGAAATTAGATTGTGTGGACCGATCTACTAAAGATGAATATGTACTGTTGAGCGGTATATGAAATTTTGAAAGGGTATGTCACGAATCAAAATTGTCCAAAAGCTTCCATGATTGAAAGGTATATAGAAGAAGAGAGTATTGAGTTTTATTCAAAGTACATGTCAAAAACCAATCCAATAGGACTTCCAGTCAACTTAGGGAACAATAGGCATTTTATAAGTTCTCATGAGGTATACATATGGTAACCAAATCTTGTTCAGAGCTATTGCAAGCACATTTAGATATACTAAATAATACATATGAGGTTATACCTTACTTATCTGCTTATAAACCCATTATGAAGGCGAACAACCCAAGATAACCAAAGAAATAGGTGTTGATGGAACATAATAGGACTTTCATGCCTTGATTTAAAGTCGAGGTTTGAAAGATTCAACATCATTTGAAAAATTGATATGGTTGGCAAATGGATTGAAGTTTGATGTCCTTTATTGTGCCATTTACGACATTAATAATTCTTCATTCTATATGTATTCTTTGAATGAAAAAAGTACAATTGAAAATAGTGGCTTCGCTATTCAAGCTAAGTCAATGCAATTCTCCACTTCATAAGATGAAATTCTTGTAATTGGATCAATGACATATTATTGTATAATAGAAGAGCTCTGCGAGGTTGGTTATACTAAGTTTTGTTTTCCACTTTTGAAGTGTAAGTGGTTGACAATAAGAATGGTGTAAACATCGATGAATCAAGAATTACATTGGTTGACTTTCGAAAGATAGGTTATGGGGACGATGAATTTAATCATGGAACATTAAACATTCCAAGTTTTTATGTCTAAGATCCTATGTTGGAACATTGACACGTTATATTGTTGGAAAAAACAGGTGGAGGTTAATGAAGATGAAGTGCGTAATGTTGATCTTGGTGACTCTCGATCATTTACATCAATGATGACGAATAAAGACGATGATGTAATTGATGATGTACATACAACCTGTAAAGACCACGATGAGGAAATATACATATGATTATTGCACACGCTATGTATAAATTTTTTAATTCTGATAATTTTTTATATATTTGTTTGTATCAATCAATTAATAATTTTATTAATGTCTGTTAAATTGTTTTTTAAATACAGTCATGAGTGATGATCAAGGTCCATTTACTTTGAATGCCACCTCAACAAAATCTGGAAAAGGATCGACTAGACTAAGCTCCCCCCTCAAATGTGATAGTGGTGAAAGGACACCACTCACTATAGATGTTAGTACTGGTGTGGCATCTGGGCCAAAGGCAGAAAATTTTATTAGCTATCTTGGAGTCATGGCATGCGAAAAGATTTATAGTTTAGGACCTTCGTGGATCATGTGGCTGAGGTTGGTAGAAACATGATATGACAAGATATTTTGGTAAGGTAATAGTCTTATTGTTTTTCTCAAGAACATTGACATCACATTATATATACACATGTCAAATGTGTTAGAAATTGCAATAGACAATCAAGAGTTTGTATTAGTAATTGAGTTGTGGATGATGCGAGTTTCTTAAATATTATTTAATTTTAGTTTTTATAATTAAATCATGGATTAGGCTTTAAATGATTATACTTGTAGTTATATGTTTAGAGTGTTGTCACAGTGAAGGTCATGATGATAATGATGAAAACTATTTATTAAAATAAACAATAATTAATAATTTTAAAAAAAATTATGGAAACAAAAATTTAATTATCAAGTGAGTTCAATACTCAACATAATAGTTAATACTTTTCAAAATATTGAGGAAGCAAAAATTTTAACTATCGGAGACTCAATTTTTATAATGACAACTTTTCTGTTTTTCAAAGTTTTTTCATCGTTTCGTCATAACTCCAGTTACAACATATCTCATCCTCCTCTGAGATCTCCGACTCTTTCTTTCTTTCGATGATATTTGTCAACTTAATTTTGTTTAAATAAATAAAGTTTGAAAATTAAAATTAAAAAATAAGTAAGTTTTAGAAATAAAATAATAACAAATGGAATTAAATTAAAAAGTAAAAAAATGCAAAAAAATATAAATCTTTAAATTTTTTTTAAGAGAATATATTACAAAACTATAAGAAGAGTTAATTTCTTTTTGATAAAAAATTAAAATGTTTAAAAATATATTTTAGTGTTTTTTGTTATGATTTTTGTTTTTTTCCAAAAAAGAAAAGACAATAAAATAAAATAAAATAAAATAAAAAATTGGCCCATCCCATTTTGTTGAACATAAAAAGCATAAAAAAGTAACTTAAAAAAAGCCACACACAAGAAAATCAAAACAAAATCCTCACAAATCATTTTCACTCCCACACCACATCATATAATTTGCACTTATCACTACACTCACTTCTTCTAATAAGATATAAATTAATAATATTTTTATTTTTTTAAAAGATATTGAATAGTCAAAGCAATCTAAATGTTAAAAGTTTTTTAATTCTCTATATTTTTTATTAGTTTATTAGAGTTACATCTATTTCTATCTCTTTGTATTATTTTATCTTTCTATTATTTTATCAAACACTCATGTCTACTTTATTTCTTTCCTTTTTCTAACTCTCTTTCATTGGTTCTTTTATATTATTGTTTAAATTTCATGATTTGATTTTTTTTATCCAATTTCAAATTTGTTTTATCATTGTATATTATTATTGTGCATTTATGTATAACTATTTGGAGGCTTGAGGCAATAGATTGAGAGATTGGGGTTTGTACTGACTTTTGCTTCTTTTAAGTGCATCATATAGTTATTTAATTTTATGCATGATTCATTGCTTGTTACATGTCCCTTTATCAAATTATCAAGTTATCTTTTCTATTAAAAAATTGTTAATTTAAAAGTCTGAAACCTAAAAAAGTTATGATCTCTCACTTTATTAACATAACAAATTAATAAGTTTTTCATACGATTATATAAGTATATATTATTAAGCTTGAACATTTGAAGGATTCTACCCCAACTTTAATTGCAAGATTGGTAAATTGATATCAAAATGACCTTATTTTTATTTAGTGTTTAATTAATCTCAATACAATTTGTACAGATTTAAGAAAGTGCATTAGAAATTTAGAATTTGTAAATTATATTTAAATACTTACAAAAAAAAAAAAACAGAACTACAGGAAGGCAGAATAAGGTAAAATGAGACTTGAGACATAGATAAGATACTGTGATCAAGTTCATTTTCTTAGCAATCAGATTTTATTTTTTAACTTAATCTCATCTTATATACTTATATTTAGTGTGATATATATTATACTATTTTTTATATAAAAATACACAAATATATTAACTAGAAAATATTCAAAACATGAGAGAAAAAGAAAAGGGTTGATGTTTTAATTGAATTACAAGAATGAGCTATGGGTAAATTTATTAAAGTAAAAAAAAATGAATTAGAAAATACATGTGAGTTCTTTTTGAATGAAAAATATAACAATATAAATATAGGTGAAAACAACAAAAAAGAAATAGTCACGAGGATAATAATTATGATCGTCAAATTCATGACAATGAGAAAAAATTACAAGACTAAATAATTGTGTTGTTAAAATTATATATAATCTAAGTCAATAAAAGAATATTGATACGAAATAGAGACTTATTAATAGAAAAGGACCTATTAGAGTAACATATATAGATTTTCCAACGGATAAATATTGTATGCACTTTTCTTCATCAAATTACATTAAAAAAATTTCTAACTGAGAGAAATATGAAAGAAGATGACAAATTTATTCTAGAGATTAAAAAGAGTCTTTTGTTTTTGTTGTAAATTGTTTAATGTTGTTTGTTGTACAAGTAAACTAGCCAACAAAGGTAATAAAGATTGGAGAAATCTTAGTGTTAAATTAAAGAACTTTGAAATAACTTATGAGAATATTACTAACATGAATGCATGGATTGATTTGGAGATGAGCTTGTCCAAAAATAAATAATTATACATGCTCAAGAACAAATTAAATAAATAAATAGAGACAGAGAAATTTGTTAAGAATTATTATTGTTATTAAAACCCTTGGTAAAATTAACTTAGTATTCTATGGAATAAAATGAAAAGATCAAGAAAGTAATGCAAACTTTTTAAATTTGATAAAAATGATTGCAGAATTTGAACCATTTATTCAAGAATATATATTGGCCATAATATACAAAATAAGTTGATAAATTTGTTGACAAATGAAATCAAAACAAAAATTATAAAAAAAATTATGGATGCGAAATATTATTTAACCATACTCGACTATATTCCAGATATAAGTCATCAAGATCAAAAATATCTTTTGTATTACAATATGTGGATATTTCATCAACTCTAATACAAAGGAATATATATTTTTTAAAATGTAATTGATATAAGTGGAAAATGTCTTTTTAATATTATTATTATAAATAAAAAAAGTTGTTGGATTTAATATTAGAAGAAGGATAAATAATACTTCTTAATATTAATTCTACAATATTTTATAAATAGTTTATACTTCATGTAATTGTCATAGTCTAAATTTAATAATATTTATATGGCTAAATGTTAAGTGTTATAATGGATATATACTTGCGTAATATTACCCGAGGTCGAGAACTTTTGACATCAAATATGGTTTTATGAGGATCACAATTTCGAGCTTCCAATGCTTGCATAGGTAATGAAGTAAGCAAATGGGATGGTAGCACTCATAAAACTGGCAGAACTGGCAGTGGCCTACAATCAGTGCATCCAATTTTCTAAAGCTCTTGTACGGGGTCTACACTGAGCCAAGCCATTGTACTCCTGATTTACATTTGAGATCAAGTTGTTCAAGCTGTAAAATCTTGATATTACTTTGCATAGTCTCCTGTGTTCTTTCTCCTGAAATCCTTGGCTTCACTATGTTACTGTTTTACATTCCCTGTTTGATGCCTTAAAGAGAACACTGTCCTTACTCTTCCCCTCATCCATCAGAAGCACTTTGGCCACAAAATACCACACCAGTAACACTGCATAAAGCACCTCTGTGTTCCCTGCCTATTGCTGTATGGTCTTTGTTCTCGTTGCAGATGATCGACATTATTGTTGTTACAGAAAACTTTGTGCTCCAAGGTGTTAGTCTTAAAGAGAGTGAGCAGATGCTTATATTTTCTGTGTTAGCTGCCCTGGACTCACACGCTTAGCAGAAGCTTCACAGATAAGACACTGAACACGTTTTAGATCTTATTTTGCACCACAACATCATTTATTTGCCGTGGTTTTAATTTTCATAGTGTGGCAATTTATGTTACAGCTATTTGATTTCATGGGTCCATGTTTCAAAGGTTTCTAGATTCTGTTTATTTCTTTAAATTTTAGGAAATTGGCGGTGCTTATTTGCATTCATGCGCCAATTCATGTGCCAATTTGGTGTCATTTTTGTTTCTCTTACAATTTTTTCTTGCATGCACGTACCAAATGATTGCATACGGTCCACTTTTTTTTTTTATTTGCTTTTCCTTGCCCATTTATGTTCCAATTTGTGGGGCCATGTCTTTCTCCGTTACGTTGAAATTGCATGCATGTGGGGCCACCATGTGCTTTCACGTCACCTTTCTTTTCCATACAAAACACATCTTCTATTATTTGCCAATTATTTTAATAGCTTTATGTGTTTTATGTTAATGTGTTTTTATATATTTTTCTTGAAAAAATAATTGATTAATTAAATTTTACTTGATAATTAAAATTTATGTTCACATAAAAATTTAAGAAAATATTAATTATCATGTTGAGTCTTCATAATTAAAATTTGTATTTTTGTAAAATTTCAAATATTATTATGTTGAATCTTATAATTGTTTGATAATTATAATGTTTATTTTTATAAAATTTTAAACATGGTAATGTTGAGTCTCTTACTCACATGATTGTTAATTGTTTTTATGGGACTTTGAGGTAATAACAAGATATAAACTTAATAGTTCATTTGTCCGTCTTTGGTCTCTAACATCTGGAACAAGAGGAAAGGTATCTACAGAAAGCACTCAGATGCTGAAGTCAGTACTCAATTATCAGAGATTTAATGTGACTTGGATTCCAATCAAGATACATTTCTCTCTTGTTACTATTAACTATATATAGTAATACTTGTAATAATTACTTTCTTACTTTATGTGAGAAGGAAGATGTAAAGTTTCTTTTGTCAGATATATAATTATTATTTTTTATCTCTGAAAAAGATATAAAGTTTACTGAACCTACCTTCTGCAAAAGAGAAGAGATGTAAGGTTTACTAAAATTGTTCTGTGGTGACCAACACGACCTAGATGACTAACAACTGGGTGGAGTCTGTGTGCTTGTTTGATTGTATACTACATTAAGTTTTTTATTTGTGTAAAATTTGAAAATTATCATTACGGTTCTCACACTTGCTTGCTAATTAAAATTTTTATTTTCATAAAATTTTAAAAAATTATTATCTTGAATCTCAGATAAAATTATGAAAATTATCATGGTAGGTCTCGAACTTACTTGATAATTAAAATTTTTATTTATATAAAATTTTGAAAATTATGATGATGAGTCTTAAACTTGCTTGATAATTAGGATTTTATTTTCATAAAATTTTAAAAATTATGATGTTGAATATCGGATTCAGTTGATAGTTAAAGTTTTCATTTCCATAAAAGTTTAAGAATTATTAACCCAAACAATTACAGAACAATTGTTGATTGATCCTTTACTATTCCATCCTAGAAAGTAATTATTATTTTTTTATTAAAACTACGATGTGCAAAATCACATCATAAAAGTTAAAAGCAAAAGTACAAAGTGAAAATCCATGCTAAGATTACATAAACCCATAAAATATTTATTCTATTGAGGTGAAGGCCAAGTTTGTGAGATTATATTTGACAGAGTTAAAAATATTAAATTATTTATTGTTATACACTAATCCTTACTCATAATATTATTATTATTATTATTATTATTATTATTATTATTATTATTATTATTATTATTATTATTATTATTATTATATTTGTATAATCGTTACCTACAAGCAATCCGCAGTCATGCTCTCCCTTGTCTCTTTTTCATTAGTAATTTATGTTTCTTCTATGCTCTCACCAACCACTTTGTTTTTGATTGAGTTCCACCTTTGATCTTGTACCACCTAGTATGCGTCATATTACTACTGAAAAGTACTGAATTAGTTTATTAGAAACACTACTAGAGGACCCACATCCTGAATCTTCCTTAGTCCTTAAACCATTTTTCCTTAACTTACCTCACAATGACCACAACTTTCATCTTGTCCTTATATTATTATCGTACACTCGTATAAATCACATTCCAACCAACGGAAAATTTTCCTTCTTCCATGTTATCATCAAACATACCCAACAATTGAAGATGGAGTATAACCAAAACATAAGAGTTGACAAAAAAATTAGTATAAAAATTTTGTTTTCCATGCTTATCTTTTTTATATTAAATGATCTATTATTTATTTTGTTTTTGTAATGTGGGCTAAGCATATGCAAAATCCGACGCAAAATCTTGACAAGAAAGACGAATTCAAGACCTCCCAACAACTGGACAGAACCTATAACCATTAGACCAGATAAGTTTTTCAGTCATATTACAATTATCATTATACTTATTAATAAAATTAAAATTATTATTATTGTTACTATTAATATTATTATTATAATTATAATAATAATTATTATTATTATTAGTAAAAGGGATATATAATACTTAAAACAAAAATTTTGAATTTTTTGGTTGGACAACTTGGAAAAATTAATTTTCATAATTTGTTAATATGTATATATTGTAAGTTCATGCTTAAATTTGATAAAATTTTAGTTCAAACCATTTTGTGTTGTTCTGCAGGTACATACTTGACTACGGAGATTTTTCATCACTTATATTTTGTGTACGTACTTTGGATACCAACTTGAAATGTTGACGAAATTTTATAAAATTTATAATAATAGATTTTGTTTGTAAGTGTTACAGAATTATAAAAATATTTTCCAAATGGGTAGGCCCTCGCCTTCAATTAGAAAAGTGAGAATTTCATATTACATGGTTGATGATGATGGACTTTTTTGTCTCATACATAGTAATGGAGTGAAGTTGGATGAAGGCATATTGGCACTAGTGAAGAATTTGAAAAGGAAGTTAATGAGTTCTTACAGTTTGCTCGCCAAAGCAAAAAACCTAACAATTGTACATTATTGTCCTTGCATTTATTATCTAAATCAGATACGCCAGGATTAGGGGAAATATGTAATCTTCTATTCTTCTTGGATATAGTAAAGACTTATACAATATGAACCTGACATGGAGAAATATTAGAAAATTCTACTATGTCAAGAACAACACAAATACGATCATTTAAAGGACATGATATGTAATGTGGGTGAAGAAAATTTTGGAAGATCTCTATGATTCATTAAAGTCTAATTTAGAGCAACAATTATACCCAAGGTGCACTAAGTTTGCACAGCTATCAACAACTTTAAAATTATTCAGTTTAAATGGATGAATAGATAAAAGCTTTACCGAATTGCTGGAGTTGTTGAAGGAGATGCTTTTAGAACAAAACGTGTTACGTAATTGTAACTATGAGGTGAAGAAGATACCATATCCAATGAATTTGGAGCATAAAAGATACATGCATGCTCTAATGATTATGTAATTTACAAAGATGAAATCACTACATTGAAGGTGTGTCCAACATGTGGGTTATCATGGTTTAAAAAGAAACTTGATGGAAGTGGTGGTGAGGAAAAAATAAGAAGTCCTTCTACTAAGGTATAATGGTACTTGTCAATAATATCTAGGTTTAAATGATTTTTTTTATTAAAGAGGATGCAAAGAATTTGACATAACATACAAATGGAGGAAAAGAAGTGATAATCTTCCTTTACAAACATAAAAAATTATCTCTTTACAACCAAGAAAAACACATGCAACTTTTTCATAGAAGATACAACTTAGAGAAAAATACAAAACCGCAAAGAAAACACTCCAAGATAATAAAAATGACCTGTGTTGAAAAGACTCTATCATCTGTGTTGAAAAGACATTAAAAGAAAAATCAAAATTACCGATAAAAATTTACTAACGAATTTGTATCCATCAATAAAATATTATTAATAATAGACTTTAATAATTGATAAATTGTCTTTTATCAAAGGATTATACCTATTGAAAGTCAATTTACCAATAAATAAACTAACTGGTAAATTATTTATCAAATTATTCATTAATAAATTAACAGCCAATTTATCTATCGATAAAATAACTTATTAATAATAATAATAATAATAATATTACTATAACAACAAAAATAACAATTATTTTGAAAGAAATAATAATAATTGTAATTTTAATTATAATTGTAATAACAATAATAATAATAATTATTATAATAGTAATAATAATAATAACACTAATTAAAAATAATAAAAATAATAATAATTTTAGGAATAAGAAATAATAATTGTAATAATTATAATAATAATAATAATAATATTATTATTATTATTATTATTATAATAAATATTGTAATAATAATAATCATAATAAAACTAATAATAATAATTATAATATGACCTAATATTGTGTCATATGTTACTGATAAGAAGTGAGTTGGAGTCTGTCTGTCTGTACACAGCATATTATAATATTATAATAATAATAATAAAATTATAAATCTATCTTACGGATAGTAAAATTGTAATCATGAATCATGATGGCTCCCTGTGTTGATTTGACAGTTGTTAGTCTGTTATTAAGGAAACACAAAATATGTTTTATTTGGTCTAGTTCCAGAGTAAAATCCTCTTTTGTATTACTACCGAATTTTGTTAAAGCTGTACAACAGCAGTTAATGCAGTACTGATTTTGATGTAATGTTGGGGGACATAAAACCTGTTTGGTTGCAATAGTCACGTAGAAAAGTTCTTGTCTAGCTCTGCTTAATTCGAAAAATTTTTCTCATGTCAAAATATATATATTTTCAGAACTCGTTTAAAATGGCTTATATTTTGATCAAATCTAGACTTCGAGATTTGAGATCTCTAACAATAGTATTCTCAAAAAATGATGAGCAAAGAGTGAAGGATAACAGCAGAAAGTAAGAAAACATGATAAGCAGGTAAGTTAAAAAAACAAAGGATGAACGGGAAACGGGCATAGTGAGTATAGGGACCTACCACTTTGATCCTGACCCCGTGTTCTTAAAGATGACAGATAAATATTTAAGCTTACGGTTTCCATATACGGTACTATACTTATGCACTTCCAGTATGTCTTTTCTATATATGCATAAGCTAACTCTTGGGCTGCACTGCCCAACAAAAAAGCACTGATTCTGGTTACCTTACAACAGTTTGCCACTAAAAAATGGGAAGGATGCCATGCTGTGAGAAGGTAGGATTGAAGAAAGGACCATGGACACCAGAAGAAGACAAGAAGCTCCTCGACTACGTTCAGAAGCATGGCCATGGAAACTGGCGTTTAGTGCCTGCCAAAGCGGGTAATAGTACAACTTTATTATACCCTTTTTTCTCAATCAATGAGTGTTCTTTTTCTTAATATTGAGGAACCAAAGTCCAAATATTGATTTTATTTGTTACATACATCTATGATTTATATCTAGGTCTTGAAAGATGTGGAAAGAGTTGCAGATTGAGGTGGATTAACTATCTCAAACCTGATATAACATAGTCTTCTTATTTAGTCAATGTTACTTTAGTTTCAGTCTGATTGGCCGTACATTCAATACTACATGGAAGACGTCATTTTGCATTGTTGTTGTAGTAATTTATGTATTTTTATTACATATCAAAGTCAGCTAAGCACTGTAGTGAGCAAGAATTAGAGAAAAGAATACGAACCCAAAATGAGAAGGTACACGTATGGTTGTGATGGTCGAGAGGCTGGGAGTGTGTACCAACTGCAGAGGCAACAACAATGGAAGGGACATAATGGCAACCAGGGACGTCACCATATTCGACCTAATATATGAATTCAGAAAATCAATCATTGAAACGATAATGATTACTCCTTATGTAAAGAATTACGGTTTTCTCTCTTAAGTTTTATATAGTAAAAATCTATTTTAACGTACATATATCTTACTTTTGTTGTTTTTCTTGATTTCATATACATTCATCTTTATTAAGATAGCTATGAATG
>Ga0209700_100425_pt1 | contig 77337 bp, 52 predicted proteins | sample SiratroredBW_FD_187528 | JGI IMG/M metagenome (GOLD analysis project Ga0209700, IMG submission 187528) | Root nodule microbial communities of legume samples collected from California, USA - Siratro red BW (SPAdes) (version 2) | ecosystem: Host-associated > Plants > Roots > Nodule | place: USA... | reverse complement strand
TTTATTTTTTTATTATTTTTTATTTTTTTTTTTATTTTTTTAAAAAAAAAAAAAAAAAAAATAATTTAGAGTTTCACTTAGTAAACTGTGCAATACTATTCTTGTTTTATACTAGTAATTTTAAGATTTTTCATATATATTAAAAATGATAATTAAATCTTAAATATTTTCATTCAAACGACTATTATTTTTTCGAGAAAAAGATAATAATTAAGTTAAATATTAATTCAAAATAAATAAGGGTTCATTAAAAGTTAGAACTATCAGAAGTTATATAAAACAATTTTGAAGTAGAAAAAGCATACTATGTGATTAAATAAATCCGAACTGAGTTGTTATATTAATTTAATTGTCAAAAATTAAATTATTTTAAGTAATTATAACTTATAAAATTTTAAAAATATTACCAATGCCATATATTTTAAGTAACTTGTAATTTAATTTAATTTAATTTACTAAAAGCAATATACAAGTTAGTTGAATTAATTCAAAATATTATATTAATTAAACTACTTTTGATACAGTTTCTTTTTCATCCATATTTTATAACAATTCAGTTAAATTGTACAATTTATTTTCCATCCATATCTTCACCAAAATTTATTAATGTCACTACCTTTCTGGCTAATGTTTGAAAGGTGAAAGTTTCTAGATGACTAAAATTTGTGTTGTCTTGTTGCACCGACCACTTACCCCTTAACGTTACAAATTTTGACACTTGCACGATTCCATTGTCAAAGATCAGTGTTACTCAACATGCATGCATCCCTGCTCTCATTTCTTCCTTCGATTGGCTCAATGGTACTACGTGGTTTCAGTGTCTGTTCTATTTTATGCTTTATTTCAGTATCTGATTTTCAAATGTATTGTGTCATAGCTCACTCTTCATATTAACTACTCAGAAGTGTTTTTCCTTCTATCTTTCACAATCAGCACCAAATCTTGTTGTTTTATACATTTATTTATAATATTTATATTCATTCGATTAAAAAAACACTCTTAAAACTTTTTAATTCTAACTTAAGCAAAAACCAACTAGTTTTATGTTTTATTTTTACTTGAACAAAAGTTTTGCTGTTTTAAAAAAAAAAACATTTTGCTTAAGCAAATAATATGTTATTGGAGTAAAAATTGGCTCAAGATTAACATAAATTTTCAGTTTAAATTTCATTTGAGTAAGAATAATCTTGTTTGAGTGAAAATTTTCCTAATGAAACAGACTTTGCTTATTTCCATTTTTTCTTGAACAAGAAAATCTTATTTAAATGAAATTACTTAAATAAAACTAGAATATTACCAGAATTTGCCAGTTTCATTACAATATATATATATATATATATATATATATATATATATATATATATATAATTTTAAACAAACTACAAAATAATTAAATATAAATATAAATTGGTCAATCGTTACTTCAACTTAATTAGAATATCCATTCATTTCAACTTAATTAAAATAATTGAAATTGAATACAACATTCATTCACATTCAATCACTTTATTCATGTAATCCACATTCAAAAACTCAATTTAAAGCAAACCTCAGTAGATTATAATGCATAATTTTCATAAGGCTAACACGAATAAATAAAATGCATTGAATTGATTAGCACTACTATCTCAATCAGACACAATGGCAAAATTAGATATTATGGGGACTAAATAAAATAAATGTTTATATATATATAAGGCGTAAGTATTAGTTTATTAAAATAATATTTATAACTATATGTTTTTGAAAATAATTTAAGGATTTACAGGGTAAAATTTAAAAGCCCAATAATCATATACATTCTACCAGGATTTAGTTTAGTATACATGCTTACTTAGATGGTCTATTCAAATTCACAAACATGTTAAAATATCATGATAATATGTGTATAAAATATACATGTTCATCACTCAACTTTACATCTTCCTTAAACACTGACCTGTGCAATTAAAAAAACTTGGTTGAATATTCCTTTACATCTTCAAATGGTTTTTTGTTTCTTAAAAACTTATTTTCCTTAAAATAAAAAATTAAAGCTATATTTCATTAACTTTTCTTTATTAAATAAATTTTAAGACCAAAATACATGAAAGAAACCACCAAAGTCAAATTAAAAATGCTGATATATAGCACGCCAAATTTCACCAACCACATATACTATAAACACTTCCCTCACTGCGTCTAAACTAAACATAAAACAGTACAAGCCACGCAAAAGAGCAATCATCCAGTGCAGCCAATCCCACATGCAACCCTTCCGTGATTGGTTGCTCGCCGTCACGATCACGCGTTACAGTTCCGTTACGGCTGCGGATGCAGAACGCGTGGATCACCGTCAAAACGGAAACTTTTCCTTCTTTTTATTTTTTGCGACACTTTGGAACGAAAGTTCCAAGCCATATCCGTAGTGCGGTACGCGTAGGCAAGTGGGTCCCACTTGATTACGTCACGGTGTGGACCCATTGCGATGTTCGAGAGGTTGACTTTTTCGTTTGTTTATTTTCCCAATTAAATATATATTTTTAGAGAGAAACAAGACAGGGTTTTGGTCAAAGAGTTTCGCCAACGTTGAAACAAAACAAAACAATGTGATTTATGTGGCCACCGTCGGGCACTCCAAACGACACACACATTGCTGTTAATGTTGCGAACCAGCTCGCACCACACAGTGAACCCATCGCCACCTAATATTCAAACTTCATCCAAAAAACGTACTTATTAATGAAGCGTTTTAAATAAGTTAAAAGCGTTTTTTTTATATGATGAGTTATAATAAACTGAAATTTAGAAACAGCCAAACACAATTTAAGTAATGAATATATAATACTAAAATATTACGTAATTTAATAGATAACAGTTTTATTGTTATTATAAGTTTCTATATTGCTGTTTACTTAAATAAACTGATGTATTAAATCTAACGTATTTGTTAATAATTTAAAAATTGACTTTTCAGCAAATTAAAACAATTTTGACTTAATTTTTTTGGGTAAAACAACTTTTTTATAAAAAATTAGGAAGAATAATAATAAAGACGCGTAAAGTGATGTAGTGTAAAAATTACATTTATATAATCAATTATACAACAATAACTAATATTTATTATTTTTACACACTAAGTATTACTTTATTATAAGAAACCTTTTTATTTGAAATGAATTAAATTTAATCTATTGAATATATTTAGTCAGTATTTGTAATGACCAAATTTAAAAATTAAAATAATAATTTTGCTAACATTTATTTTAAAGGTCTATACCATTTAAATTTTGTTAAGAACACCTTGAATGGAAATTACTTAACAAAGTTATCTATGAATAAACATTATTTTTATATACTTTCTGACACTTGGTTGTTTAATTGAAAAAAAAAAAACCTTCGAGTTTAAAAAGAGAAAGTATTTATTACATTTAAACAAACAATAGATAGTAGTTGTTCCAAAATAAACATGTTAAATTAACTTTAAAGGTAAGAATTAACGTTAACAAGTCTCTAAGTAACTTTCAATTTTCTTTAGTTCCTTTGGAAGATAGGTAGTGACTAAGTGACTCTTTGGTTAAGGAATGCAAAGTAGTTCAAATTCGGACTTCAATGTCTTAAACCGGCAAAGTATTAATATTTAATTGCATTAAATGTTTTTATCTATTTAATCATTTATAATAATTTCAACAGATTTAAATACATTTGTACTCTACAAAATTTCTAGAAAAATCAACACGGTCTGAGTTGGTGTTCCTTTTAGTTTTATAGTGTTTTTCTTCTTGTTGTATTGAAATAAATTTATTTTCATATATATATATATATATATATATATATTATGCTTTTGAAGTTAGTATATTTGATTTGATTTGAATATTAAATGGTATCTTAATTTGTTTGTTAATTAAAATAATATTTTCAGTCAACTCTTCAAATACCACGCTTAGTGATTCAAACCAATGTTCTCAAATAAATCTCTAGCAAAATCCTAATCCAAATCCCAAACAAAAGGAGGATGGTGAAATACCGAAAGAGCCCCTGAGCGTGGACAAATTTGAACTCAGGTGAATGCAATGCAGGTGATAACAGTCCCTTGCCATGCGTAGGAAATGACAGAAACACCCCTCGGTTCCTTTGTCGCCATTGTGGCTTGTTGGTGACTATGGAACATTTGTTCACAATTAATTTCCACCTCATATTGACCAAGAATATATTAAAGCACTCACAATACCCAAAACATCAGAAAGGGTCTCTCTCTCTCTCTCTCTCTCTATAACACACACAGTTTGTGTCACTCTTTTATTTTCAGATTTTGGTTTTAATTTTTGTGTTTCTTCTCGTTGAGGGGGGTCTCTGTTCTGGGCTCTGTTTTCTTGGTGGAGCTTGGGCAGAGAAAGAACATGGGTTACTTTTGTTGCGCAGGGAAATCATGCACCAATTCGGATACCGAAGACTATGGCCATAACTTCGACCAGAAACCCTCTAATTTCACTGCCGCAGGTAAATTTTTATTCTTTTTACTTTTTACAGACGAACACACTCCTACTTTCTGTGACCCATTTTGTCTGATCGTGCCGATTGTTGTGTTTTTTTCAGTGGTTTTCGTTTTAATGTGAAGATTCTGTGGTGGGTGTGTCATAAGCTGATCAAAGTTCGTATTTTTTTGGGGGTGGGGTCATCGAATGCTTCTGTTTCCGTTTTGGAAGAGTTTTTATTTTCATTTCTTTTCAGGAATTATCGTTCGGGCATATGCAAAAGGAAAAAAAAAAAGGAATTTTGATTTGTTTGTTTGGTTTCAATATTGTAGTTAGTTTTGGTATTCGGCTTGTGACGTCTCTTCTGGCAATTTTTGATGCTGTAAGCCTTTCAATATTGGCGCTTTATTTTTGGTGGCTTAAAACTAAAATTAACCGTGATCAAAATTTTTGTTTTGTTTGGCTGCGAGATTGGAATTACTAGATCCACAATCAAAGTTGTGTTTGTCATTTTGCACAGTTGTTTGGGTTCTTTATGCAATATCCCGGGGTTAAAGTATTTTTCTTGTGTGTGATTTTGTTTGTTATCGCCCCCTTTGCCTTACATGCATTTTTTGCATGTTGCAGAAAGCGTCAAAGTTGATTTCAAAGTGAATGGGAAAAAGGAAGATGGTTCTAAAGGTGATCAGCTTGCTCTGGACGTGAAGAATTTAAATTTGAAAGACGAGGGTTCTCGGGATGGAAAAGATAATGCCAATCGGGCGCAGTCATTCAGTTTTAATGAACTTGAAGCTGCCACAGGAAATTTCACAGCAGATTGCTTTTTGGGTGAGGGAGGCTTTGGCAAGGTTTACAAGGGCCACTTGGAGAGAATAAACCAGGTGGGTGCATTGGATCTGATCCTGCAATGGTCGATGTATTGTGCATTTATGTGTTAATGGATTGTATGGAGTCTCACAAGATTTGTTAAAAAACAGAACTTGAAATTATTGATGCACTGAACCTGGTTGTGTTGTGCATTTATGCACTGATGAGTGTATGGCGTCATGTTAGTTTGCATGTTAATTGTTGCTTTTGATTTGTGGTGAAAATAAGATTTGATAGTGGTTGTGTAGGTTGTAGCTATAAAGCAACTTGACCCTAATGGACTTCAAGGGATACGAGAATTCGCAGTTGAAGTGTTGACGTTGAGTTTGGCAGACCACCCTAATCTTGTCAAGTTGATTGGATTTTGTGCTGAGGGAGAACAGAGACTATTAGTCTATGAATTCATGCCATTGGGGTCTTTGGAGAACCACTTGCTTGGTATGTGCTATCATTCTATCATCTCAATTTTTTCATATAATTTCAGCATCATTCTTTATTTGCTGGTTCGTCTCATTTCTTCTTCTTCTCTTTGTCTTAGATCTTCGGCCTGGTAGCAAACCACTGGATTGGAACACAAGAATGAAAATAGCAGCTGGAGCAGCTAGGGGTTTGGAGTATCTGCATGATAAAATGAAGCCTCCTGTCATATATCGCGACTTGAAATGCTCTAACATTTTGTTGGGAGAAGGATATCATCCAAAGTTGTCAGATTTTGGCCTGGCAAAAGTAGGTCCAAGTGGTGATAAGACCCATGTTTCAACAAGGGTTATGGGCACATATGGGTATTGTGCCCCAGATTATGCAATGACGGGTCAGTTGACATTTAAGTCGGATATTTACAGCTTTGGGGTTGTTCTTTTGGAGCTTATTACAGGCCGGAAGGCTATTGACCATATGAAACCTGCCAAAGAACAAAATCTAGTTGCTTGGGTATGTTACTACTTTTTACCTGTTTTGTTCTTTAACTTGGAATCCGTGATTGTTTGTTGATTTACTTTTGTAGGGCAGTGTAATTAGTTATAAACAGGTGGTGCTACTTTTAAGCCGTGACGAGTTTTTATTACTTTAGTATTTCTGTGGCACTTTCATGGTTGTTAAATTCATGAGTTCACTTGTAGACGTGGACAAGTTCATGAGTTTGTGGCCATCAATATGTTCAACTCATTTCTTGGTGGGCTTGGTATACTCGAGCAAGCTCCTCGGGGCTCACAATTGCATGGGTGAGTTGGTGATTCTATTTGTTGCCAGAAAAACTGACCCAAAGGATAATCATTTGGGTTGTTCTGAAATTAACGCATTAGGGCAGTAGGAGAGGCAAAATTCAAAACACCCATCTTGTAATTTCCATCTTCGTTCAGTTTCTCTATATCGCAATGCCATTGTCTGCGATGAAGAATCTCTGTTCTTTTGTGTTTTGTCTCTCTGTTATGTGGCTTCAACTTCTGTTTACAATCATCTCTTTCTGTCTTGCGTCTCTGTTCAACAATAGCTGGGCAGCTAGTATGAGCTGCAAGTTGATCCGACAACAAGCAATGAGTTTGTCTCTGTAGTGGCGTGCTCTTTTAAGTTATAACTTTGTTTTGGTTTTATTTTGGTGACAATCCCTCCATTCTTTTGTCTTCTTGGTTTTATCGAGTCTTGTTAAAATTCATCTAACGAATTGAAAGTTTCAATCTGAGATGCTTAGTCTAATGATTTTATTATACTAATTGGAATGGCAACATGTTAGTCATGTGTGATACAAGGATGTATTTCACGTTCAACATATTTGTTGCTTTTGATATCCTATCAGTTATGGTTTTCTTATTTTAAACCACTGTATTTGTTTATTTTCAATAATCAGCTTGGTTTTTATATTTTCAACCACAAATGTACTGTCAAATTTTGTAACTGTATTTTTTGTAGTCTGCTATTTTTTATTAGGGAGATGATATGTTGAATGATTTTTGTATTCAAAGTACTATGTTTCATGCATTTTTTATAGTTTTCTTCAGTATATATCTAGCAAACTCTCACTAGTTTGGACTCATTATTTGCTTATTATCTTTGGAAGAGTGGTGAATTTTCATTCATGTGGGCATCTTGCTAAAGTATTGCAATTGGGATTGACCAGCCTATTTTATTTTGGTATTATTCCACCACATTGAGTGCAATGCTTGGTGGTGTGCCTTTCCTATGCTGGCTACTGGAAATAATACATTCTCATACGGATTTTCTGCCCTCATTTACTCTTAAGTGTTCGTACACAGTGAATTTCTGTCTCTTATTTTTGTGCTCTTAATTGATGGAACTATTAGTAACTGGAAAACTCAATTTTGGTCCTACTTAAATAGTTGTAGTGCATGGTTACCAGTACCTTTACCATTTGTGTTCTTCATTAGAATAGTTATTGCCTTGTACACAACAATCTCAGTTAATCTCCTCAATCTCTGAAACATAATAATAAGTCTCAGAATCTTTCATTTAATGTGAACAGATCACATTTTTTATTGAGTATATTAAAATTAAGAATAAACGTCTGAGCATGGATGAAGGTTGCTAATCTATTGTCTACTTTGTAAATTACCTGAATTGGCAAAATTCTAACGTGGTATGCATGTGAATTTTTTTCAGGCAAGACCCTTGTTCAGAGATAGGAAAAAATTCCCCCAGATGGTAGACCCTTTACTTGAAGGTCGATATCCAGTGAGAGGCTTATACCAAGCTCTTGCCATTGCTGCAATGTGTGTGCAAGAGCAGCCCAATATGCGGCCTGTTATAGTTGATGTTGTTACAGCTCTAAATTACCTAGCTTCCCAGAAGTATGATCCTCAACTTCATCCAGCTCAAAGCTCTAGAAGAAGTCCACCTTCTCAGGTAATGCAAAGGGATGATGATGATGAACGTAGACTTATTTTAAGCACGGAGCATGTGACAGACAGATCTTAAACTAGGAAAGTAGATTCTTTTTGTCTGTTCATGTGCAGTGGTATTCGTAGTTGCCAAATTTTGTTTCATGGGGAGATAGCAGGTGCCTCATCAAATGTAAGTCTCTCAGAAAGGAAATTTTCTCACTTCTAGTACCCCTCTCAATGTACATTCCAGCAGCTGCTTTTAATGTACTTAAGATGCCTTTCTGTAGGAAAAAAAAAGAATATTTCATTGTTTTGCCTCTTGCCCTTTGCATAGAACTTAGCCTCCCATTATATAACAAAATGACTTCTTTCTTCTTCATAACTTGATCTATGATGTCAAGTTCATTCTCCAACATCTGGGTCTTCGTCCTATATCAGTTCCTTTTGTGGCTGCTCTGATAATTGGAAGGGGCATGAAACTTGGATTTGGAAGTTTAGGTAAATATAGATAGTGCAGAGAACCCAAGAGTGTGGTTGTGAATGATTGCTTGGAGGACAATAAAATGAAAATATCTTGGATTTTTACATAACTAATTTTAACTTCTAACGTAAAAAAATAACATAAAAAATAAACAACCATTGTTTTGTAATCTAATGGATTTTGATTTATTTGAAAGCTAGGCTTGAAGCTTTCACGATTGAGCCAGTTTGAGTAAGAAACTTGATAGTCTTTTATCCAAGGAATTTTTCTTAGTGTAATTTTGGTGAGTTACTTATTACACTTTTAGTTTTCTTATTTCAATGTTGTTTTTTCGTTTTGTTATTTAACTAATTTTTCTTTTTGCATTAATTTAATTAAGGGTATAACTAGAAAAAAGTGTATTTTTTAAATTAAAAATTGATATATAAAAAGGAATATTTTTATTAAAGAATTGACAATTAAAAAGGAACAAAGAGAATAAGGTTATATTTGACACATTTATAATATTTTTCATATTATATTCTTATTTTGACAGTAGGTTAGATGGAGATAGAAATGTGTAGGAGATGAAACTGTACAACCCTTTTATAAAAGAATTAAGAAAATTTATTATATTTCTAAAAAATATGATACGTATGAATGGGGGAAATGATTTTATAAATCTAAAAGTAAAAGCTATGCAATTATGATATTCATAAATTTTAATTATTAGAACTTAGAATATTAAATAATCAATGTTTAATTTTCTTAATATTATAATCAGATTGTTATCTTCACTGTCTTTCTAAACAAAATAAATATGGCTTTACAATATGTAACTTACTTTACCTTTTATTTAATAGTCTTTTATCATATGAAAATTAATAGCAATTACATTGTAAGAATTGAGGTAAGCTTCCTGGTTTCTTTAACCACCAAGAATTTCGTAACTTTGGGGGAATTAAAATGTATTAGAATTTGAATTGTTTTTTTTTAACTTAAATTGATTTAAAAATATTTTATTTAAATAAGACAATTTAAATTTATTGTCTAGATAAATTATTACAGTTACCTCCAAAAAATATTTATTTTAATATTAAACTGTTGGTATCCAAGTGTGAGTCTAAGTCTCATATTAAGTAGAAGTGAGAAAGTTGAGCAACATATAAGAAAGAAGACCCACAAACCCAATGCCTTAAGGTTTTGAATTGAAGGTGGTGTCATTTCCTTATATGTTGGTTCAGTTATCATTCTTTGTGAAATCTCCCCGATATTTTTTTCCTCGATTTACCCAACAAATAAGACAATTTAAATTTATTGTCTAGATAAATTATTGCAGTTACCTCCAAAAAATATTTATTTTAATATTAAACAATATAGTAATTTAAAATATAATTCATTAAAATATAATTCAATAATATCATTCTGTTTAGCCAAAAACGATTTTTCTGTTTAAAAAACTTTTGGTTAATATTAACAAGAGTTTCTTCCCTATTAACAGTGACTGGTATTACTTTCGATGTTTACAACATAATTAGAGTTATTTTTTTAGATTTTATGTAATCTGAGAAATAATTTTTGTAAATATTGTAAAAAAAATAGTTCTAACAAATTTCGACAGAAAAATATAACTAATATTAACAAAACAAAATCTGACCGATATGAATATAAGATAAAAGATTATAAAGAATTTTAATTTTTTTTTAATATAAAATTTCAAATTTTACAATTTTAAGTAATCAAATTAATATAATAATTTGAAAAACATTTCCTTTTAAAACAATAGAGTATTTCAAATTTTGTAATGATAAATTATATCTGAAAATTACTAGTTGTAACACATGGTAAAGTTACACTTTTGGGATTAAGTATTTATGGTTTCGAATTTAGAATTAACCTTTCTTTCTACCACAAGAATAAAAAACTTCAACTCTGGACAATGATTGTCTTCCATACCATCAAATAGCAAGAAACCATTACGTTAGTTTTCTTATAATAAATTTTATTGAATATATATATATATATATATATATATATATATATATATATATATATATATATATATATATATAGTCATTCAATTAATAATAAAAAATTATTAAAAAATATACAAAATTTAAATATGAATAGCTTTTTTTAATAAGAATTTAATTAAAAATATTCAAATATGAGTGGTTTGAAACTTAATTAGATCTATTATAATTATATAATAGAAGTATTTTGTATCTTTAACTAAAATTATAATAAAATATGTGCACAAAAAATAGTTATAAAAGTTTTGATTTTTATCGATCATTATAATTATATAATAAAAACTTTTAATTGGTACTGAATTCAATTTCTATTATTATTATTAGCTATAAATTATTATTATTAATAATAGTAGCAGTTTTTCACAATTTTTATAACCAGCAACATTGCTACAAATAGAAAATGGAAGAGGGAACTATAAACTCTGAGCAAAAGAACACGTGCGTGACCGGTGTAAACATTTCCCCGCCCAAATTTTGTTACCAGCCTAACCAACCAAACGAGTTTCCATCTCCGAGCTACTTCACAGATTTTCCTCTGAAAATCACATCCTAACTCCATTTCTTTTTTTTCTTCTTCTCTCTGAATCGAAATGCAGCAGAGATCTTCAAGCTCAAGCTTCCGCGGCACCGGCGACGAACACAGAGCCATCAACATTGGTGCAGATCAGCAGCACCACACAAAGCGGAGGAGAATCTTCGATGAAGAATCGCTCGACGAGCTACCGATTTACCACCGGAGCGCCACCGGAAGGAGGGACACTTCCCGTTCACGCTCACCGCCGGCTGAAAAATGCATTCACTTAATCCCCGTGATCGTGCTGCTCAGCCTCGTCATTCTCTGGTGGTTCTCTTTTCCAGGTACATCACCGTTTTAACCAAAGTAACTTTAGTTTTCCGTTAATCACTTCAGTTTATTTTATGCAAAGCGATATAGATTCAGAATTGCGATCTTCCGCAAGGTTTACAACGCAACATTCCTAGTTAAGAAGCGAACGGTAACTAAGAATTGACGAATTGTATTGCTTTCAATTTGCCGATATGAAATCTTTTGAAAATTAGCAGTGAATGTGGAGATTAAAGAGGGTCAGATTACGGCGATTCGGCAAATTCATGCACCACAGCCTAACAACACTCGAATTGATCTTACCGTGCTGGCAGTTGCTGCGTCATCACCGATTCCTGCAAATTATCCTCAAAATCTGTCAGGTGAGGACGAAACTTACTTGCATCCTGCGAGTTCGCCTAATTGAAGAAACATTTTCTTTTTCCTAAAGTGGAAGATCCTGAGTGATTGAAGAGTTTTTGGTTGATAATATAGGATAGAAATATAATCTGAATATGTGCTTCTTTGATAGCGTAGAAACGAAGTCTCCTTCCTTATCCGGAAGAATAATGAACTTTGAAACGTAACAGTGACATGCACTTTTATTATACTTTTTCTAGCACACAAATTCACGTGGAATCCATTAGATGTGTGATTCAGTATTGTGTTGTCAATATTCCATTGGTAACTTCATACATATACAAATGCATTCTGGAGGGATAAGAACTTCTTATATGCTTTAGATGACTTTACATATATAGTATAGGAAGGGGTGAGGGTAGTAGAAGATGACAAGTGTAGCTTGTGATGTTATGATCAACAACAGTAGTTCAATTTGTGTTTTGTTGCCTTTCTGTTGGAACAACAGCCAAAAATTAATTTGGAATTTGGAAGCTCAATTTCTACCTTAAAAACTCAATTCCTATCCCTCTTTGAACAATTGTCTGCTCATGTGTGAGACACTTGAATTGTCTTGTGATTTTCAATAAACAGGAGGTATGTACATATTTATCATTATTCCTAATTTATTTGAGAAAGAAAATATATAGTCCAGTGATCTTGTAATGGAAATAAAATATATAATTTTTTAAATTATATAGGTAGGAAGAAAAGAAATAAAAGAGGTGTATGCAATGAAGTGGTTTAGATTTGTAACAAGAATACTAGAGTAGAAATTTATTTCCTGCTTGGATTATTGAGTTTTATTCATATATAGCTCCAAAAAAAAACTTTTCAATATGGTTTTAGTCAAAGGCCTTGTGTTTATGAGTATAATAAGCAGCTCTCTATTATGTATAAATTGAGAAAGGTAAGTAAAATAATCAATCAATCCATCCATTATTTATTTATTAAAATTATCCATTTATTTTGATGATTAATGATTTATCTACTATTTTATTTTTTCAAAATTTGATCAATAATGGATCAAAATTTACGCAATTTTTTCGTAATCAAATCTTTCATAAATTTATTGCTAAGAATTTCAAAACAAAAAACATTTTTAAAATATATTTTATTTTTTAATTAAAAAATAGTTAATTTTAAATATACTATATCGATCCTGTAACAAACAAACAGGCTATTTTCTTAATATAAGAAACAATGACTACTTTTATGCATTATTTTTTCTTTTTTTGTAGTTTATTTTTGTACCATTTTTTTTCTACTAGAGCACTATTAATTTATGATGAAGTGTATTAACAAGACATTAACTAGTTTATCATGAAAATTTATATATTTACTGGACAATTAACAGTATAAATACTTTTTATTGGTAAAACATTATTTATTGAATTATGAGTAGTTTTATTAAATATAATTACCACTTGAAATATATTTTGTGGATATCTTGGAAATAAAATTTAAATTTCCGACATTTTTAATTTAAACTAAATAATTTAACTATCTTTATTAGTTTTCGTAATTAGATATTTGTTTCTTATATATAATTAAGGCAGTTTTAATTTAGTAAATAGGTTGAATATCTATGGAAATTTATTAATGGATAGATTGAATAAATTTTATCATATCAATCAATTTTTCAACATATGAAAATATACTAGTAAATTCTTTTTATCCAACGCATTATAATACAAATAAAAAATTTAACTATCTATCTACTTTTGTAACCTGTACTACTTATCACTATATATGAACTCGTTGGATCAAATAGTTACGTACCTCTCGTTAATTTGTACTCTTAATTGTCCCATCTACTTTTTTTACTGTACCTCACCCTGCTTTCATCATTACTACTGTCGTCGCTGCACCACTACACAGCAGAATAAGAAAAGAAGGAGAACGATGAAAAAGAATCTTGTTCCAAAATGCTTTTTCTGAAACATAAGAATATGTTACAGAAAACTCTTCCAAAACACAAAATATGTTTTGAATTTTTTTTCAAAAATATATTCTAGAAAACACATTCTAAAAAGTATTATATATGTTTTGAAATATTTATCTAAAAATTCTGTTAAAAAAACTTGTTCCAAAATGTTATGGATACAATAGTCATGGGATACAAGTTTAAATTGAGGAGGTGCAGGAAGCAATTGTCTGTTTATTTGATGTGGCCCCAGTTTTCACAAGGCCCAAGAGGTTCCCATAGACATCATTCCGCCTAATGCAATGAATAAATATATATGCTAATTATACTTTAAAATAATATTTACAACAGCAGTTTATTTTAACTAAAAATATGTATTTTGAAATAAAAAAATTTAAACGAAAAATACTAATTTAAGAAGTTAATAAAGTTTGTTTATTAAAATGAATAAAAACCACTTATTTTTAATAAAATAAATAGATTAAAAACACATAAAAAGTATAAAAATATATTTATTTTATTGAATTAAAAAAAGAATCATAAAAATTTATTACATGGATTAGTATATTTAAGTGAAAGTACACAATTTGAAAAGTAAAAAATAGTTACTATTTTAACGAATATACAAAACTATATAACATTGAGTGTGTATATTTTATTTTTTAAATATAAATATTTGTATTTATATTCATTTTATCATAATTATAGGACTTTATTATTATTTTCCTTCTCGTAATTAAATTATGTTCACGATCACTTATTTTCTAAAATGGTAATATAAATAAAGTCTCTTTGATAGTCTAGGATTATGTATTATTTATATTAATTTATCAGTGGATATGTTTTTTCAATAGAATAGTTATCAAGATTTATTATTAAACTGTTATAATTAGTTAGATGATATTTTTAAATTTTTTTATTATAAAGTTGTACTTAAGTTATCACTTAGATTAGTTATAACTCTCAATCTAGCATGTACCAAAACTAAAAATATAAAACAGGGTTTATTAATACACAATGCTACATGCTTAGTTATATGCTAAGAGACTAAAGGAATTGGAAATGGACCTACCAATACATAACTCCAATCTTCAATCTCGAATATATGTTAAGAAACTAAAGGAATTGAAAGTTGACCTAAAAATACACAACCTCGTGTGTATGATAAGAGACTAAAGGGATAAAAAATAGGTTTAACAATACACAACACTCTAGTCTTGAGCATAAACAAAAAGAGTATTAGTCAAGTTGACAATATGTTTATCTATATACTACCTTCAATATAAAATGTGCATATTAAGAAAAACATAAATATTCTTTCATACTTAGTGATATATATGTTTTCAAAGTGACCACCAATGAATGATGTGAGGATCATATAAAAATGGCATGGAAGAGATAAAGAGAGGACTTGGGGATGTTAGCAAAGCAGACTTGGAAGCAACCATTAAGAGGCTAAAATCAAGATCATATATAATTGTGCATCTGGATTTTAACCTCTTTCTTTTAATCCTTTAAGAATCGTGATTAAAAGTCAAATAGTAGGTGAATCATTTGCATCTACTTAACATTTAAAAATGTACTATATTTTGACACATAATTTTTCTTGTATTGAACTTTTGTTTAATCTCAATTATGGTAGTTTTCGTGCTTCATCATTATCACCTTTTTTTTGTATGTAACATTTGACTCTTGAACTATTTATTATAGATCACTAAGACATACTTTGAAGATCATAGAATTAAATATCATGTCGAGCTTGATAAAGTATATTTAAGAAAAATTATATGTGCACCTTATGATTACTCATATGATAAAAAATACCTGTGTACATTGTGATTACTTGTATGACACATTTTCTGAGGTAGGTCAAAAACAAAAATGTTGTGGTTATATAAAAGGGACAAAATCTTATACAAATATCACTTTGTCTATATAGGAAGGACAAAGTCCTGTATGGCAATTCATTTGTTGAAGTATACAAGAGCACTGCGGTTATATAAAAAAGATAAAGTCCTATAAAAATAACACTTTGGCTATATAAAAAGGATAAAGTTCAATTTAGGGATGCATTTGTTGAGATTGGTGCCAATACAATAATACTATGACTATAAAGAGAGAACAAAGTCCAATAGAAATAACACTTTGACTATAAAGAACAACATCTTGTATGATAATGCGTTTGTTACATTTGATATTGATATAATAGTGTTACAACCATATGAAAAGGACAAAGTAATATAAAAATGATGAGTATCATATAAGAATGGCTCACATACCATACAAGAATAACTCAAAAGTCTTATCAAAATGTAGATATGTCAATTTTAATGAACTTATAGGGCTTGACCCTGACCCACATGGGTTGGGAAAAAAATCCCACAAGGCCAGAAAGCCCATGTAAGAAAAAGCCCATAGGACCAAAATGCCAACAAAATCTCCATGTGTCATGGCTAAACCATGGACCATTTTCTAAAGTAAAAAACTTATTAAAAAAATGAAAATGAAAAAAAATCCTTAAAAAAATCTTTATACACATTAAAAACATTTACTCAATCCAATATAAACCCAATATAAGCAAAGTTCGATTAGGCTTAGGCTAAGGTAGGCTAGGTTGACACTATCTAAAGTTGGTCAAGATGAGCCTAGGTCAGGTCAAGTCCAGGTCATACAAAGTTAGACCTGGTCGTCTCGAGTCAGGTCAAACACGAGTTAGGACAAGTTACGTCAAATTGGTCTAGGTTAAGTCGAGTTCAGTTTTGGACAGGTCATATAAGGTTGACATGGGCCCAACTCATGTTGGGTCAAGTTAGGTTGGACCTACATTGGCCAAGTTGGGTTGCGCTAAGTCAGATCGAGTCGATAGAGACTAGGTTTGTTCGAGTCGACCTCAGGTTATTATGGACAAGGTTGGATCAGGCCCAAGTCAAATAAGTCAACTTCGGTTAGACCTAGGTCACGGTTAGTCAAGGTCAAGCCAGTTGATAAAGTCCATGTCGTTTTGATTTAATTCAAGCCTATGTCAGGTCAAGTTGAGTTGCATCCATGTTAGGTCAAGTCGAGTCAGGCCGATGTAGGTTGAGTCGAGTTAGGTTAATATAAAGTCAAGTTAACTCGGGTGTACCTTGGGTTAAGTCTTGTCCGATCACATTGGGTCGAGTAAAGTTGAGCCCGCATTGATACGAGTACAATTAGGTCTATGTCAGGCTGAGTTGAGTCATGCTCACATCAGATCGAGTCAGGCTCACCTTAGGTTGAGTCAAGTCGGACCTATCTTAGAATGTGTTGAGTCAGGTCGACTCGGATCGAGTCAAGTTAGACCCATTTCAGGTAAGTCGAGCTCACATCAGGCCAAGTTAAGTAGGGGTCAATATTGGGTCAAGTCGAATGAGTCTATGTTAATGCAAGTTGAACCAACGTGGGCTCGAGTCAAGTCAGTCACACGTTGACCCAAGTCATGTTAAGAGAACACCAAGTTAAAAAGAGTTGAACCCACATCGAGTTGAGTCAAGTCGCACCATATTGGATTGGATTCAGTCGAGCGAGTTGAGTCCACTCGAGCCCATGTCTAGTCAAGTTCAAATCAGGTCACGCTAATTCAAGCTAAGATAGGGCCAATCAAGGTCAGGCCCATGTTGGACAATGTTGGGTTAGGCTGAACCTAAGTTGGGTTGGGTTGACCCCATCTGACAAGGACGAGTTCTTCCTGCACCCTAATACATTCTTCCCGCACCCTAATAAAAAATTTTGATACCACAATTACCCTTATATGAGAACTAGATGACACCCCATCCGGTTGTTAATATTTTTTCAAATGACAACCGGATGGCCTGCTCATCCGGTTGTTAATTTTTTTTCAAATGACAACCGGATAGGGGTGTCATCCGATTCTCATATAACAGCAATTGTGGTATTAAATTTTTTTATTAGGATGCAAAAAAAACCTATTAAGGTGTAGAAAGAACTCATCTCTGACAAGTTAAGTTGGGCCCTAATCTTCAAATTAAGTTACGAGTAAAAAAATATAATTTAAGTATTATTTTATAATTATTGTAAAATATTTAAGAATCAATTTGCAATTTAGCATATTTTAAAAACTTGTGTAGTTAAAAAAATATATTTAAAAGTTAATTGAAGTTTTGTAATGGGTCAAACCCACTTTGACCCTAACCTTAACCCATTTTATGTGATACTTTGAGCTTTTTTAACCTCTTTATTTGGTGAGCCAATAAAAAAAAACTTATTTTAAGAATAAATTGAGATTGAACCATGAGTTATAAGTCAAATTAATAACTCCATCAAAATAATTCAATGATCATATGAGTATCACATTATTGTATAAAAATCTTCGTACTATTAGTTGAGTTATTATTATATTTAAAGTTGATTAAGAATGATAATCATATGTGTTACTCTATCAAAATATTTTATTTTTATCATTTTAAATATATAATTATTTCAATTTTAGTAGTATAAATATTTTTAAAATGAAATAGATTTCGTAACTTTTCTTGATCGTAATAAAATAATTAAAAGACTTTTGTTTTATAATTTTAATTATGTCTTATTGTAAATACATGTTTAAACAAATTAAATATTAAGTAACGGGATGAATATAAATAACAAAAGAATAAATAATCTTATTTTGAATTTTGCAAAAAAAAAACAAAACTTTTCCCATAATAAAATTATTTTTTGAAATATAAATGATTTAAAATAGTAATAGAAATAAAATGAATAAAACCAGAACCAATTAATATTACTAAAATTTCTACAATTTAAACTTATCATATTTAATAGATCAGAAAAAAGTATGGTAAGTGTAAAGGAAATAAAAAAAATAATCATAATGCAGATATAAAGTTATTAAAAAGAAATATATTAACATATTTAAATATCAGATGTCAAATGTATTCATTTCTGAAAAAAAACTGACGTGCCTAAAATACCTTAACAAAACACAAAACATGTATATAGATATAAAATGATGATTATTTAACATATAAATGGCCAATTTTGAAATAAGATATTAGACAACGTTGAAATGTTATATAAATGAAATTTCTTATATGATGAAATATGATTCAAAAATAAAATATAATTTTAAAAACAACATAAAAAGTATAAAAAATATATTATGAATTATATAATCCAAAACACATTTTTAGATATATGAAAACCTTTAAATTGTCCACTTCGTAAAACTTTTTCCTAATCATGTGATTCGATTTTTTTTTTTCTGAAATTGCATAATATAAAACATAACACCTAACTTTTATACTTTCGGATTGATTGATATGCCATTAAGGATCAACCAACCTAAAATGTGTCCCACTAAACCAAAATTGAAAAAAAAATAATTAAGAAAAAAATGAAAAATTAAATAATAAATTATGGCAGACAAACAAACAACAATGTTAACCACAACATCAGTACTCACGATGTTGGTGGCTTGCAGGTGTTAGAGTGCATGAAGGTGTATTTTGAGGAAGGAAAAATAGAATGAAAGATTATATATAAACACATGGAGAATTTAAATTTTTCTCATCTTCTAAACATAACTAAGAAATAAAAACTTGGTATTAGCCCCTTTTACTCCTTTTTTTTGTTTTTGGAGTTTAATTTATTTAAGAACCAATAACACTCTTTCAACATATCCTCTGCAGTCTCTCTTGACTAAAATATTATAGATTACAAATTATGAGCGGAATTATAAATTATAGGTGGACTTCATTAAATAAAAAAATACCACATTTTATACCCCGAACCCTAAATTCCATTAATTGGTATATTTGACATGATAAATTGTTTTAATATCTTGCAGCTGCAATAAAATTTTAATTTTGACTGAATGTTTGAATATACCACAGAGTTGTTTCTATCTGTAAGATTTAAGACTTCATTCAAATCTCTTCTCGTCCAACCAACAGAGATAAAATCTGAAGCAAGGGACAGTTAATTTAATTAAACTCAATAATATATATTCCTGTTTTTGGTTTGTTTAAAAGTTTTGCTCTTGCAATATTGGGAATAATCTGTGAACGGTTGGTATTTAAGCTATAGCAGATGACTTATCCTAGGTATCCCTGATCCTTCACATCACGAAGTTGATCAAAGAAACTCTCTCACTTTCAATCATTTTACCACTCAGCAGGCAACTACATAAAAAAGATAAACATCAATCACCATTTGCTGCCCACTTAAAGGGAAAAATATCCACCTAAACTCAATATCTTGAGGATTATTTGTGGCCATGAATCATCCAGCGTCTACCAACATGCTCTCATGTGTCCATTTCTCAAGCTTATCCTTGTGACCATCTCCTCTTTTCTTAGATATGCAATGCAAAAATTGGATGCAAGATAGTGGGTATATTAGTATTATTCTATATGTTTTTCGAGACCCAAAAGGGAGGATATTTGCCATTTTTGGTTGTCTGATTTTGCATTTGTCCTGGGCTATAAGTCCACAACCTCAGACATAGAAAACCAAACATTGTTGTCCTTGGAACAAAGGGAGGGTACAGCTAGCCTGCAGCGATTAACATGCTTCTGGAGACTTAGATAATGTTCACGTTCTCTGCTCTTGATGCTTTTCTGCTTTGACACCCCACTTCCAGACTGGCAGTTACCTTCTGACACCACAAATCATTGAAGGTAAGACCCAGGTTCAGCAGCAGCATCAGAAGATATGTCACTGTTTGGTTCCTCCACCCTGTAAAATTTTGTTTCTCTCAAATGTTTTTGGACTCCAAAGTGAACAAGGTTGCACCATAATATAGTAGAGTTTTAGGAATTCGTGCAAAAGAAATGTCCCATGTGAAATATCCATACACAGGCATGGCAACCCAAACCTTTCCAACAATCTTTTTATTCCACCTGTCCTCCTTCTGCACTATGAGCCATTTCTAGAAATCAGTTTTCTCTCTGTTTATATTCTGTGCTAATTTCTTCACAGCAGCAACACAAGTACCACTGCCAAATTCAGAAGAATTCTGACCCTGCAAAGCACAACTAGAGGTATTACACTGAAACATTTCTCATCATATATCTAACCTGACTTTTTTTTCATGCTGGAATTAATTAACTTTTCAACTTTTCACACAATTCTCGAACTGTTCTTGCACTACGTCAATTCATGTCCTCACAGCTTATGAATCAAATCATGGTGGTTTAGGAAGTCATTCTGATTAGTCTGTTAGATGGATGACATGAGAAATTCCCCAACATTCAGTTCTGTTCCACGCAAGCAGAAGAAGCAGTTTTGGTGCTTTCCATCAAAGCTTTCATCCGAATTTCTCTCCCATCATCACGTGTCCTTCTCTGGGGATTTTCCTTTATCCATTGGGACACTTGTGTTCTGACATAATTAGCGAAGAACCCCGACAGCGTCTTAGTCCAGTTTCGATTCATTAATTAGTTGCCCCTCCTTAGTAATCAACCTCCACCACTCATTTCTATATCCCATCCTCAAGCAAACAAAATTAGCCTGAAAAAATGTGATGAACCAACAATATCAAATCGAGCAAAAAGCCCCACACAACTCATCATTCGCTGTAAAAGTTCCATTCCTATCACATGCCCTTGCCATTCCCATTACTAACACTGCACCACCATCATATGATACTCGGACAACATCATATGTTAGTTCCAAAGTACGCTTCAAACACTGTGAATCAACTCAATCTCCATCCTCACCCCACATCAACATGCATAAATTTACTATTCAAGTACACTTACTAATCACAAATTTACCATATAACACATCTACTCATGTCTTTTGTTTATACTAACCTGACCCCAGTTTTATTTTAGATCTTTTGTATAACCCACTAGCAATAACAATGCACAGATTCTATAACATGAAACCCATGAATTTTTTATTCTCATTCAACAGCAAAGTTCAGGGCTTTATTGTGTTTAATTATGGTAACTGAAGTGATTTGCATCGTTAATTCTTAATGGAACAGAGAGTGAGAAGAATGGAGGCATTTCCCAGAGACCAACGTGGCTCGCTCGAAGTGTTCAACCCTTCGTCTTCTTACTCCAACGAGAAGCCGCTCAACTCGCCATTGCGCACTCAATCCACGTGGAAGACGTGGGTTGACTCGCGCGCCGAGGAGCCACCGGAGCAGCAGCAGCAGCAACGCGGTGCTCCCGATGAGGTCACCGCCACGTCGTGGATGGCGCTGAAGGATTCCACTCCGCCGCTGCCATCGCAGACACTCGCCGCGGTGCTCGGCGAGCCTCCGGCGGAGGTCGGAAATGCGGCGAAGCGCGCCGCGGAATGGGGTCTGGTGCTGAAGACGGACACGGAAACCGGAAAGCCGCAGGGAGTGGCGGTTCGGACCTCCGGCGGGGAGGAGCCCGGCGCGAAGGCGACGGGTGGGTCGAGGAGGGACTCCGGGAACTCCATCAAGAGCTCCGGCGAGTCCTCCGACGACGGGCGGGAGTACCGCGGAGGAATCCCGAGGGTTTCGGAGGACCTGAGGGACGCTTTGTCGGCGTTTCAACAAACTTTCGTGGTTTCGGATGCTACCAAACCCGATTACCCGATAATGTATGCCAGTGCCGGGTTTTTCAAGATGACGGGTTATACGTCCAAGGAAGTGATAGGTAGAAACTGGTACGTTGATACTTTTTTTTAAAGTGTTAATTAATACTATTCAACTTAATTTTGTTTAATTATTTGAGAGTAAAAAGTGAATAGAATAAAAATTGGAATTATTGAATGAAAAAGAAATATGATGGAAGGGTATCAATAACTGTAATAACTGTAACGAAAAGGACAATAAGGAAAGAATAAACGGGTCGGGTTGGGTGGCAGCCGGTTTTTGCAGGGAGCAGACACGGATCCGGATGATGTGGCAAAGATAAGGGAAGCCTTACAAACGGGGCAGACCTACTGTGGAAGGTTACTCAACTACAAGAAGGACGGCACACCCTTTTGGAACCTTCTCACTATTGCCCCTATCAAGGACCACGATGGCAGAGTCCTTAAATTTATAGGGTACCCCACACTTTCTCTACTCATACTTTCTTCTCTATAATTACTGCAATTCAATTCTTGTGGTGGCTAATGACCTTATATTATACTCTCATAATTGACACTTGGTTGCTTAGGTCATTGTTCACTAAGTTGTCCTTTGCCAACTGTAAGATAAGAAACACTCCACACTGATGATGACCCTTCTGTAATATCCTTTTCTTTCTAATTACAAAATGCCAAAAACTCTTCTGTTGTGTCTATTACCAACTCTGTCTTCTTCATATAAGTAATCACTACAAATTTTACATTTCATTATATGCTATTTTTTTTATTTATTTATTTATCTAACTATATATACATCTACCTATTCTGGTACAAATATCTACCAAATTGGATTTAATATCTACCTGTTTTCTTAATTCTATCTGAACTTCTGGTTTAGGTACATCAATTGAACTAGTTAAATCCAAGCGAAAAGGTTGTTTCTTTGTAGGGTATATAAATGGTGCTGTTATTTGAATTTACTTGGTATGGGATAAATATATTTGTCCCAAACATTTATGAATAGTGGGCTATTTGTATAATGTTAGAGATATTTTAGTACTTAAAAAGAGGGCAAGAGTGGGTCAAGCAAAACCTTATATATGTGACTAGAAAAGGAAACATGACATGGAAAGATCATGCATGCCTTTTTTCTTCTAAAAAATTTTGCTATTTTAGGCCAAATAATGGATCTCGTTCAATCCACATCTTTGTTACTGTTCTTCCCAGTAAACAATTCATTACTTTGCATGAATTGCATGACCTGACAAACAGGAGAGAAAGGGAGGCATTGATTTGCACGTGGATCTTTTTTTTATTTGGTTTTCAATTGCACGTGGCTCCTCATATAATGGAACGTGGGCATGCATGCATCATTGTCTGATACAGATACCACACTGCTTAAGTCTGCTGGTGTTTCACTTTTACAAGAAAAAAAAAATGAATTTCAGAGCTGTAAAGTAACTACTAATTAAAAATTTAATGATTCAAATTTATATAATTTAATAATGTCTTGTAGATGTGTATGTATTTTATCTTATCATTAACAACCACGACTCCTTGTTTAACTTTTATGGTGAATCCTTTATTTTAGACCAGTTATATATATTCCATCAAAAGATACACACAACATCTTTTGCACATATATTATTAACTAAATTTCATTTAAGTCGTTCAAAAGTGAAAAAACAAACTCAATTGTCTTTTGTAAATAATAAGAATTATTTAATAATAAAAATATGTTGCTACTGCTACTTGTTTTGTGCACTACTTTAAACTTAGATAGCAAGTACTGTTTGTGTATGATGATGGTGGCAGAATGCAAGTGGAGGTTAGCAAGCACACAGAGGGAACCAAGGAGAAGATGCTTCGTCCCAATGGATTACCCGAATCCTTGATTCGATACGATAGTATGTATTCAAGATACTGTCATATAACTTCAAATTTTAAAGGATTATGCAACCTCAAATAATGTAACCATTGTTTTTGGAAAAAAAGATAATCACTGTATTATTATAAGAAATTAATATAAAATTAAATATTTACGAGTGATCAAATAGACTTGATATTCGATGTGGGACTTCGAACATTTCTGGACAAGAAAACTAACTAGTTGCTATGTATTGGTGATGCAGCTCGTCAGAAAGAGAAGGCAAATAGTTCAGTATCTGAGTTGTTGCTGGCTGTGAGGAGACCACGGGCAATGAGTGAATCAGGAGGCCGTCCCTTAATGAGAAAGTCAGCATCCGGTGATGATGTTAAAGATAAACCAGAAAAGTCATCGAGGAGAAAATCTGAGAGTGTGGCTTCTTTTAGACGTAAATCACATTCAGGAGACACAAATTCAATGGAGAGAATCAATGAGCTACCTGAAAAGAAACACAAGACATCTCGTCGCCGTTCCTTCATGGGGTACATTATTTGTATTTGTATTTGTATTTGAATATGTTATTTGTATTTGATCCTATGTAGCAACTCTATGTTTCTTTTAGTTATAAAAAAGACTTCATCTTTCTAATGTCTTTGTCTATGCTTCAGGTTCATCAGGAAAAGTCAGTCCAACTTTGGAAGCTTCAATGAGGAAGCTGTTATTGAGGATAGCTCTGAGAGTAGTGATGAGGATGAAGAGAGGTCTGGTAGTTTTGATGGAAAAGTACAGAGGAAGGAGAAGAGAAAGGGTCTTGATCTTGCTACCACACTTGAACGTATTGAGAAGAACTTTGTCATTACTGATCCCAGGCTACCTGATAACCCCATTGTAAGATAACCTTTCTTTTCTTTTCTTCAAAATCATTTATGCTGCAACAAATGATGTTGGATTTCTACATGGGATTCGTGTTGGAATATCTAATCTTTCAAACAATAGCAAAACGTAACTGAAACAATTTGAAATTTAAGTTAATTAGCTGAAACAAAACATAAAAATTGAAATAACAACATTTCATTATCTTAAATTTGTTCAAAAATCACATTTCAAACGAGACAAAATCTCATAACTCAACAATTTGGTTTTCCAGATCTTTGCATCTGATAGCTTCTTGGAGCTTACGGAGTATAGTCGTGAAGAAATATTGGGAAGAAACTGCAGGTATGGTTGAAATTAATACACAATTACCATGAAAATCAATATCAAAACACTGAAATTGATATTACAGAGTATTGCATATTGGTGCTTCAGGCTTTACCCTCAGGCTTCTTTTACTGAATGCTTCCATGAAGGATCAATGGAGAAAATTCTTTAAAAAAAAAAAAAGAGTGTAGTTGTTGCATATAGAATACGTGTAAAGCAAGATACCAAAAATTTCAGCAAAGTGAACTCTAGAATTATTAAATTGACAAAAGGTATTTATTTATATGCTACATGGTTATATAGGTTTCTGCAAGGGCCTGAAACTGATCCAGCAACTGTGAGAAAAATTAGAGAGGCTATTGACACTCAAACTGATGTCACTGTGCAACTAATTAATTATACAAAGAGTGGTAAGTTTATTAACTTTGTTCAATAAGCTAATTTATTTTAGATTGGTTTTTTGTTTGTATTACCTGAATAATTTGTATGGAAGCATATGACGAAGAGTTCTCAGGATATTCAATGTCGCACTATATTGCTTTATAACTATTTAATAACTTGAAGCTAAATATGGTTGCTAATTATTCTGCTCGATTCAGGTAAAAAGTTCTGGAACTTGTTTCATTTGCAACCTATGCGTGATCAGAAGGTACAGTTTATAATAGCCATCTGAAGGTCTTGTATATTAATGTCCTGCCATATAACTTTTTGTTTTTTGTAGTTAATTATGTCCCATTTACCAAATCTTCGAACAGAAACCAAGGTTTATTTGTTTCTATGTTTCTTTGTTGAATAGGGAGAGGTACAGTACTTTATAGGAGTTCAACTTGATGGTAGTCAACACGTGGAGCCTCTTCACAACCGCATTGCAGAAAATACGGCAAAAGAGGGAGAACAATTGGTCTGCTTTCTATCCAAGTGCTTTATTAGTTTAACAAATATTGAAATCTCCAATTTTCTGTTGGGTTTTCAACACCATTATATATCCAAATAGTGGCTTTTAGCTTGAAAGTGTATAAAAGTCTATGGTTACCAAAGAGAAAGTTTTGTATATAATTTGTCGGTATTATATGTAATAGTAAGAAACTTTGTTCATTTTATTGTGCTTTGTACTTTCAAAGCTAATAACAAATTTATTTGACATCCATCCTCAGGTAAAAGAAACTGCTGAAAATGTCGATGATGCACTGAGAGAACTTCCAGATGCTAATTTGGTAACTATCCTGATCATCAGTATCCTTTGAAAAGCTCTTGCATCCAATTTTTCTCATAATATTTTGGCTACCTTCAGAAACCAGAAGATTTATGGATGAATCACTCAAAAGTGGTTCACCCCAAACCACATAGGAGGGATGAAGCTGCTTGGAAAGCTATTCAGAAGGTAATTAGTATTTGAAATTATGTCATATTTTCTGGTATTTCTAGCTATTACTATTAACTACCAAAAAAATTAGGAAGTACTGGTATAAAATATGACTATAAACAACTAACATCGACATAGGTGACCAAAATTTCAACTTGTCCCATTTGACATTGGTGTTATTATTGTCTTTCTTTTTTCTTTTATACCTTTTGGAAATGATATATAAATTATTTAATTATGTAATCTATTGAAGATTGTTTGAATTGGTGAACATGGCCTCAAAGGTCCTTCTCTGCCTATATGGTTGTTTGTTATATTTAAAATTTTATCCCTAGTCACTTTTATTATCTCATGTAAGTTACATTTTGCAAATTCATTATGTGCTCATGGTGGTGCAGATCCTAGAAAGTGGAGAGCAGATAGGCTTGAATCATTTTAGGCCAGTTAAACCTCTGGGATCGGGAGATACTGGCAGGTGTTTTCTTGATTCTCTTTTCGATTTCCCAACATTTGAAACATGCATGAACAATTGCATGAGGCTTACCTTAGTTGCTTACTGAAACATATTGTAACTAAATGACTGTGATGATCTGGAAACGTATTACATGGGACCTAAGAATCAAAACCTTAAACTGTACTTTTATAATATGGTCACTCTCTTACAGTATGGTGAATTCAGGGCAACAACCACTTGTGAACTTAAGTTTTTTCAAATGATTTCATTGCTCCAAGTATTACCCACTTACCAGATAAGTCCAACCATCTATATTTACTGGCGTAATGAGTGATTTTACACTAGTAAGTACACTATTTCATCAATGAAATTGGGCTTATATTAGAGACTTATTGATGAACAAGTCCGTAGTTAAGCTGAAAACATCTTGAAATTCTGAAACCATGATTAGAATTTCTTCATTTATTTGAGTGATGCGAAGTTTTTCTATGTTCATTATTTTTTCCAATCAAGCTCCAGGGACTATGCTTTTATATCACTTGTTATTGGATTTCAGTGTCTATCTGGTGGAGCTAGGTGAAACTGGCCAATATTTTGCCATGAAGGCTATGGAGAAGGGAATTATGCTCAATCGCAACAAGGTACAGAATTAAATTATTTGACATTTATTTTTGTTTTAACGTGTCACCTCCTAATTAGAAATGTTTATTTGGAAATTGTTCAGTACTGAGTTGGCTTTATTTTCTTGGTAATGCATTTAATTTTTATCAGTTAATTATTCCAAGTGGGTCACTTTTAACAGAAGCTGTAACTACAGGTGCATAGAGCTTGCACAGAGAGAGAGATCCTCGACATGTTGGACCACCCTTTTCTTCCTGCATTATATGCTTCCTTCCAGGTTTGTAATGGGACTCACTCCAGTGCACTACAAGTACAATATCAGTTCTTGAACTCAACCGAAATACCAACTATATTAAAGATTCGTAACTAACTACTAAAATATAACTACCAAGTACCGATTGAATATATGAGAAAATAACAAAAATTAGTAAGATTTTACATCTTCCATCATAGTTATTAATTATTAGAGAGTGCAGTAACATCAGGATCTTTATGACTTGATCAATGGTCCCTCACCCTGCCCCCACCACTTCTTCAAGCCTATGATTAGAAAGTGCAAATATGTCATAATCGCAAGCTCTTTAGCATGCACCCTTGCTTTTTATGGAGGATGGTTTCATACATCATACAAAGCCTTTATTTCCTTTTTCATCTAACTCAAAAGTTCCTCATACTAGGAAACAAAATTATGCATGCATTACCACTTAACTTACTGTAAAATGAATTTTACTTGATTAATTTGCAGACCAAAACACATGTTTGTTTGATAACCGATTATTGTTCCGGAGGAGAACTATTCCTTCTTCTTGACCGGCAGCCAGCTAAGGTTCTCAGGGAAGATGCAGTGAGGTATATTATACTACCATGCAAAGAATCTATGCATGTTTATCAAAATTTTGGAGTTTGAAGACAAACACTATTGATAAAGGCCAAGGGGAGGTTTGAAAACAATCCCCAAGATTTTATTTTTATTTTAGTGAAACCTAAATTATCAATAGTGTTTGTCTATTTTCCTTCTTCAACAGTTACTTATGCTTCTCTATTTTCCTTTTACTGAAATAATGTGCTTGATAATAATAGATTTTATGCTGCTGAAGTAGTTGTTGCATTGGAGTATCTTCATTGTCAAGGTAGGTTCTTATTCATCACCCAACATGATGGCAATAATTGTTAACATATTTTTTGGGTAATGTTAACACGTGAACTTCTTTTCAACCTGCGACAAATTTTACTTTAAATGTTTTATTTACATATATTAAGACACTCAGAGAACATCTAAGATAATAACATTGTTTGGTGAAATCCACAGGGATAATATATCGGGACTTGAAGCCAGAAAATGTGTTACTACAAAGCAGTGGACACGTGTCCCTAACAGATTTTGATTTGTCATGTTTGACATCTTGCAAACCACAGGTATCTTAGAGACAAAAATTTGGATAATGAAGCTTGGATTTAGAACTCAGACAAATTTATGTTATGTTGGTTGCATTCTTTACAGCTTCTAGTTCCAGCTATAAATGAAAAGAAGAAAGCACAGAAAGGCCAACAACCTCCAATATTTATGGCAGAACCTATGAGAGCATCAAACTCTTTTGTGGGCACAGAAGAGTACATAGCTCCGGTTGGTTGTTTCTTGACATACTATTTCTTGAGCAACAAGTCATTTATAGACAACAAATTCTTAGAGAAGCATGCGTGATATAGTTAACGTGTTTCACCTTATAATTTGATAAAGTTGAACCTTTATTCTTCATATACTTAACGAAAAGGAGAGGACTTGTAGTTTGTTTAAACAATCATTATTGATAAACTTGCCAATTAGACACGAAAGATTCTTATTCCGACATGGAGGATAAAGACCCTTTTTTTAAGGGCTGGTTATGGGATCCTGGTGGACATACAGATTATTGCTTTCATGTTATTGAAACTTGCTTTAACTTTTGTTTCTCACAATTTGTTGTAAATTGCATTTGATAGTTCAATGCTTGTGCAGGAAATTATAACGGGTTCAGGCCATACTAGTGCTGTGGATTGGTGGGCTCTTGGTAAATTTTTAATTCTTACAATAAACAAAGGCTATTATGCAACTAAATCAATTTAAAAACTATAATTTTTTAAAAGAAAATAGAATGCATTGTATGTGGTGGATAAATTTGTGTTTTAGTAGATAACAAATTGGAAAAGTTTAGGGTTTATCAGTGAAAAGGTTTGCCTTAAAGGAATCTATCTCATCAAAGGGATTGTCATTAACTGAATTCACTAATCCTATTTGTCTCTTTCTCTTAAAAGAAAAGAGGATATAGTTAAAGATCATATTTTGACTGCATGCATTATTTTTTTCAGGAATTCTTCTATATGAAATGTTTTATGGATATACACCATTCAGGGGAAAGACCAGGCAAAGAACATTTACAAATATTCTTCACAAGGACCTTAAATTTCCCAAAAGTAAACAGGTGAGGTTGTCTTGCTGCACATTGACAACTATGCTTTTAAACCGTATTGCAAAACAGTTTAACAATTTGCTTAAAATCAAGATCTCAAAATTGGACTTTCATATGAAATACTTGTGAAAATATCACCTGGTTAAATGCATCATGCTGAAAGATTAAACCTCCATAGTTTAAATTAATCTATATGTAAACATATTAAATAAGATAAAATGATGATGCAGGTAAGTTTCAGTGCAAAGCAGTTAATGTACCGGTTGCTGAACAGAGACCCCAAAAGCAGATTGGGTTCAAGAGAAGGAGCAAATGAAATTAAGAACCATCCATTCTTTCGGGGTGTCAATTGGGCCCTAGTTCGTTGCACGGTAACATGAGCTAACTATTGCTATATCATGTTTATCTCCATCCTCTGTTCTTTGTTCTTATTACATGTTTGATTAGTACAACATTCATGTGTTGGCAGAAACCTCCTGAGCTTGATGCTCCTCTCTTCGAGACAACTGAAGGAGAAAAGCAAGCCAATTTTGAAGATCAAGTGCAACAAGAGGAGATGAACGTCTTCTGAAGGTTTCTATATACACATTCAAGAGCATATGCATTTTTCTGTTTTCCTCGAAATTAGTAGAAGATTCAATTCTATAAGTGATTTGTTAAACTTGTTTAATGAAGTAAATCAGTTAACTTTAAATAAATGAGCTGAACTTAAGTTAAGTATAGTTCGATTATTATAACCTGGCTAGTTAAATTCATCACTAAAGATACATAACAAACAAAAATTTTAACTGTATAGAACTGAATCAAGTTTGAGTAAAACAGAAAAAAAAAAAAAAAAGTTCATATGAAATTTGAATAGTTAGTCTCTGGTTTCACTACACTCCCAACTTCAGTGACTTCTTGAATTGTTTTTTTCTGTACTGCAGTTTGCAGGTTAAAGGATGAAACTTATATCTTCCCCACGAATGATCTTTGAGCTATTGTGTAGTAGCCAAGTTATGCAATCGAAGTTAAGGAATCCATGTTTGATTATGTAACATGTACATTGTAAGTTATGAATGGTGTGATGTTTCTAAGTCACCAAGTTGTAACTTTCTTTTGTCTTGTGCGTTTAATTTCCTTGTCCCTTTCATTCTCTCTGCCTGCTTCATTGAGATGCTGATGGATAGTGGCACGACCACATCACAAACCATATACACCAACAGAAGCAAGTCCTCTAAACTGCTTTAACAACTTCTAACTAATTTCTGCATAATCGACTCATTGTGACTATTGTGATTAAAATTGTAATGGCAAATGTTGGGCCGCTGGATTTTGAAATATATTTTAAAAATATATAGATAAAGTATCCAAAGGAATTTATGATTTATTACATATAGAGTAAAATGTATCATAATATTAAATATTAACATTATCCCAATCTTAATTTCTTGAATATAAATAATAAATAAATATAACTTTATCTTTATGTAAAAATATTTAAGATATATAGAATAAAATGTATCATAATATTAAATATTAAAATTGTCCCGATCTTAATTTCTTGAATATAAATAAATATAATTTTATCTTTATGTAAAAATATTTTTAAAAAATAAAATAAAAAATTAAAATTAATTTAAATAAAAGATATTAAGTAAATATTCTTAAGAGTTTTCTTGCTCTTAATATATGTTTATTTTAATTTTAAATCTTAAAGTTGATTCTCTTTTTTTTAATATTTGATTTTCTTTTTCTCAATTGCTTATAATTATAGTCTTTGTCTTTTCTTCTTAGAATCACATTTTCACTTAATTTAACACTCTTTATTGTATTTCTTCTTTTATCAACTTCATTTTTGTCTATATTGGATTTCACGGTAGTGATAGATATTTGATGAATGTTAGAAAATAGTTTTCATCTATTTTCTTGAACTTCAAACTTCTTCAAGAGATATTCATCTTCTTTTTATCTTAATCTTTTTATATTTTTTTCATTTATGGTCAACTCTCCTCTTTACCCAAATCCAAAGGAAAGTTTTTGTATTTGAATACTTTTAGGTTGTTTACATCGTTAATCACACAAAAGTTATTCTTAAAAAACACTTTACAACCTTTCTTTATCTCTTGAGTAACACATTTTGATTAATTTTTAAGAAATATATAACACATCAAAAATTAATTTGACACCTTAATGCATTTTAATTGCAATTGTCCCTATACTTTTTAGAGCAAGTTGTTCTTTATTCCTAATTCTTACTTTAGAAATATCTGATTTGTTGCGCTCTTTGAAAATTTTCGATCATGAGTCATATGATTTATACCATTACTATAAGGTAACATTTCGTATATTTGTTAGTTGTAATATACGATGTTGCAAGAAGTATATCCTTTTCTAATTTGTCCTCTACAATCTTAACATCATCTTTGAGATTTTGATATTTGTATACTTTTCTACATGTCCCAATTGACCATGACCACATTTGTGACATTTTACATGTAGCTATCACCAACACTTGTGTATTGTTGTTTTGACTTTGAGAGCACCTTCGACACTACAAAGTAAAGTACCTTTAACAACACGTTTTTTTCTCATTAATCTTTGTTGATCGTCAAAATAATACCATATTTTTTGTGTTTTCGAATATATGTTTTGTGTATTTCTAGTACTTTTATCAAATTTTTCTCAACTAGTCTGAAATCAGGAAATCTCTTATCCAATAATTTTATCTTGTTAGCAGTATCTAACAATTTATCTGAGTATTCTCCTTTCATTTGTATTTTCCTTTCAAATGATCTAAAATTTATTTAGACAACTTTAAGATCACGATGATTACAGTGAGAATCAATTAATCAATTATGAAACACAAACAAATAAGCATGATTTTCTATTAACCTTCTTTTTAGTTTTTTTTTTTTCCTTTTACATTTTGATGGTGAAAGTTTTAAATAGCACCTCAATAATGTTATCTTCTTCCACAAATTTTCATAAATTTAACCCCTTGAAATATGTTTATATTCTTATAACCATATATCATAATTTTTTTCATCAAAGAGTGAAATAACGACCTATAAAAAGTTTCATTCTTCTTTAATTCTATAAGTCTGGTAAGAAAGATGACTCTTGATACTACTATGTAAATTTTGAATTTTAACAACAGATTTTGTAAAAATATATATAAGAAATATATACGGCGGACAGTATGGTTTATATTATTCATATACTCTATAACAAAATGCAAGAAAAATATTAAATATCAACAATAACTTCATTTTTACTTCCTAAATCTAAATAATAAATAATATATTTTTATCTTTATATAAAAATATTTTTAAAAAACTAAAATTTTTACTAAAAGCTAATTTAAATAAAAAATATTAAACAATTGTTCTCAAAAGCACATTTTCACTCTTTCTTTTTTATCTAATTTTTTCCATTTTCTCACTTTTCCATCTACTCATCCAACCAAAGCATTAAATTATTCTGTGCTTTCAACTTTTAAAATTGTGTTGGCCTTTGTTCCCGTAGAGGCTTGGAAGATTGGTATAAATGCAAATACTTAATGCTTGGGAAGTTTAAGTAAGACATTAAGTTGAGTTAAACTTAATTAGAGTTGAATAAAAATTATTATAGCCTTTAAGTCAAATGAATTTTGCTTCTAGCTAAATCTGAAATATATTAACACAATATTCAATTGGAACTGAAAGCTGGTTTGATTGTTTGAACTAAAATTCAAATTCATGTTTAATTTCTTTGGATTCTAAGAAATTAAAAAGAATTGAAACAAATAATTTATTGTAGTTTTTAACACAGTTTGAAGCGAATTTTATTTTTAATTATATTTAAAAATAAATATTAAATGTGTTAGTACACTCTTTAACAGAAACTAAAAGTTAAAAAAAAAAAAAGCCTACGAATAAATAAAAGTTGGCAACGACCTCCAAAGTAGGAATTGTGTACAAAACTTTTGAGTGTTAACTTTTCCAATTCTCAATAATACAACTCTTTATTTATTATTTATAACGTAATAACGAGGACGCAATTATGTCTTCCCTTATTCCTACACACTCATCAAATAAAAAATAAACATAACTCTTTCTTTTCTGTTTAACTTTATTGCTAATGGATCTGTGCTTGCTTTTCATCATTTTTAGTTTTTGAATAAAGTAAAATACTACAGACATGAAAACTGAATAGAAAATAGAAAACTTCTACTACTTGTTGATTATAATATAGATGACAATATTATATATATATATATATATATATATATATATATATATATATAATCTATATTCAATTCAATAAAAATAAGTTGGACTAAATTATATACAGTAAAAAAATTGGAAAAACGCAATCCAATATGAATCTATTTTATTAGATCAGATAATAAATTTGTTCAAATGATTTAGGTCGTAAATATATGGATAATTGAATGTTTCTTACCCAACAAAGTGTAGGGCATAGCTTCTACCAGCTGTATACAACAAGCACTATATTTAAGAATTTAACTTGTATACATCATTAGAATGAAGAAAATGTATATATTCTATTAAAGGAAATTCATTTCACAATTACATCATATTAATAAATAAAATAATGGAGGATAAGACAAACTATAATTAGATGTAAAATTACATAACTTACAAATTAAATTCTTAAAATATTTTAAGCAATTATAGTACAGAAGTTCATGTGGGTCGATAGAAATAGTTAAGAATTTGATATAGAAATACAAAAGATTATTATCCAACCTCTCTATATGTTCTATTTTTCATTTTTTTAGTGAATTTATGCAAAGACAGTGACAAGTATCTTCTTTTATGTTGACTGATGGATGTCATGCAAGTAATTTTTAAAATGATACAAAATTATTAAAAATATATATTTAAGAATTGTAGTTCTACATATTCTTAAAATGTGATTTCAGAAGAATACAATATTTTTAAGTTAATCAAATGTCACTGTCTCCTGATACTGAGAGACTAAGTAAACTATGATTATAACTAACAAAGATTGTTTTCAATTTGAGGGTTGAATAATGCATTGATAGGTAGTGTGTGCTTATCCAACCACTTTTGTCAATAATAATAATAAAAAAAAGAATTGAATAAAAGCAAAACAGTGTTTTGTTGGCAAGTGAGCATGAATGTATTTTAACTTGTAGAAAGGTAGGGCAGGTATGTGCACATGCCACTAATAATGTCCCTTTCTAATCATAAAAATATGGATTTTTTAAAATTAAAAAGAGGAACTTGTAATTTTTTTTTTTTTGTTTTCAATTTCAAAGAACTCATCTTTATAAAAGTGGTATCAGAAAAATGTTAAATTGACAAAGAAATGTTCTGAAAAACTCGTCTTGGATTCTCTTTCTCTCTCCTTTTGCTCTGCAACACTTGCAAGTGTGAGTTTGCGAGTGAGAATTTGAGCCAAAACCTCGATTTGCACTTTCAAATTGTGATTTTTTTTTTTGTTGAAATTGCAAAGAATTGAGGAAGAAAATTGAAGAATGGGAGGAGAAAGTGGTTTGAAATCGAGAGAAGTATCAACGATGATAAAGCAGGGTTTCATACAAGACCCTACTCTCACCTTCTCCCCTTCTAGAACCTTCTCACCTCCACCCTCCTCAACTCGCCCGAGTCAGACTCACTCCCAGACTCACCCGCAGACACAGACCCTCTTCGACATGATGTCGGAGGAGCACAAATTCTCCGACGACAAGCGCCGCAAGGCGCAAGATCGGCTCTCCAGGCTCCTCCGCGAGCCCGCCTTGCGCGAGGGGGGCGACGTGCGGCTCACGGTGGTCGGGCGGGACGGCCTGAGGGTGTCTATGGAGGTCCGGAGGAGCGTTCTGGCCGACAAGAGCCGGTTCTTCGCGGAGAAGCTCCGGTGCGACGGCGCGGTGGCGCACTCGGTGGAGATCAGCGACTGCGACGACGTGGAAGTGTATGTGGAAGCGGTGGTTTTGATGCACTGCGAGGATCTCAAGGCCAGGTTGCGTTCCATGGGCGATGGGGTTCCTAAAGTTTTGAGCTTGCTCAAGGTATGATACAAAAGTTTCTCACTTTAATTACGCTTGTTAGTGTAAATAATCTATAATTAAGTTCTGTTTTGGACAAACATTTAGATAAAGAAATAAAATAATCTAGTTTACGTAATTAGCTTATATAATTGAAACCAGCTTTTGGAGAAGTTAAAAGAAAGAATTTTTAAGTCAGGACACTCCCATTTGCTTTCATTTTGACATCCCACAGCTTTGTTGATTCAATCTGGGCTTATTGATGTGAAATTATCACTTTTGGAAGCTTAATGAAATAAGGGTATTTTTGAAGGAAACCTCTCCTTGAACACTTGTAATGAGCTGAGAGAAATAAGAAGGAAAAAATGGAATTAATTTCCTTTGAAAGTTATACATGAGTTGAACATAAGCTTTTGGAGAAACTAATGAGAAATAGTTTTTAAAAATCAGTTCATGTATAAACTAATTTTAACTTCTCTGCCAGAAGTTTCTCCACTAAAATGCCCCGAGTCCAAAAGAGTTTCATAGTTTAGGCTGTTTTATGATGAGATGAGATAGAGTCAAACAAATTTTGTTGTCATATTCCAGATTGTTTTGTACACAATTTGGCTTGTGGCTAATTATGTTTTGGAGGGAGTAACTGACTGTTCTATTATGTAGTGTTTGGAGATTGGTTATTTGTTCCACTTTCCATATCTTAATAAAACCACATTAGTGCTTGGTTGGTACTGGTCCTTTAATGTTGATAATGCATACTTTAACCTCTTGTGCAGCGTGCTTATGGAGGAAAATTTTGTTCATTGCTTTGTACATTCTTGCTTTATTTTTTGACTGAAGTTGGTTTCTTATGTTAGTATTTTTTACTTACCTTATTTTGTAGGTATCAGCAGCCATCATGTTTGATCTTGGGGTTGTGTCATGCCTAGAATATTTGGAATCTATTCCATGGACCGAGGATGAACAGGAGGAAGTGATATCGCAGCTAGAACATCTGCAGATTCATGACTCTGCAACTGAAGTTCTTCATAGAGTATCATCGGATCCATCTACTGCTGATAGAGCTGATGACATCTTCTTGAACCTAATAAGTGGTGTTCTACAAGCCAAAGACGACAAAGCTCGTAGGGAAATGAAAGCTCTGTTATCTAGATTGCTTAAAGAGAATGCACCTAGTGACAGCACCAGACTTGATGTTTCCAAAGACACACTTTATCGTCTTTGCCACAAGTGCATCAGTTCTCTTCTCCTTTGCCTATCCGAAGCGACCGGCGCCGACGAGAGGCTGGATCGCGGGGTTGTAATCGGCGACATAACTCGTGAAGCTGACAACATTCAGTGGCTTGTTGACATTTTGATTGGCAAAAAGATGGGTGAGGAGTTTGTGGAGATATGGGCTGAGCAGAAAGAACTTGCTGCACTTCACTCCAAGGTTCCAACAGTTTACCGGCATGAGATCAGTAGAATCACAGCACAACTGTGCATTGGCATTGGAAGGGGACACATTTTGGTGCCAAAAGAAATTAGATTTTCCTTGTTGTCAACATGGCTAGAAGCTTTGTATGAAGATTTTGGATGGATGAGGAGAGCTTCTAGAGCTGTTGATAGGAAATTGGTTGAGGATGGACTAAGCCAAACTATATTGACACTTCCTTTGCTCCAGCAACAGGCAGTGTTACTGAATTGGTTTGATAGATTTCTTAATAAAGGAGATGATTGTCCCAATATACAGAAGGCATTTGAGATTTGGTGGAGAAGGGCATTCATCAGACAGTATTCAGCTGAGTCTGATAATTCCCAGTTGCAAATAGCTCTTTCTGATTACCCCAGCTGAAAAAAGGTATGCAAGGGACCTTAAAATAAAGAGATTAATTCACAATTGTAAATAAGAAATGCCATTTTGCATTGGCACTTCTGCTTTGGCCTGATAGGAGCAATTTCACGTTCATTTTTGCCCATTTCTGTATTTTGACCCAAAAATAGATGAAAGTCCTGGACTCTGGGAAAGCTTTGTATTGAAGATAAAGATTGAAGGGTAGGAGAATTTTGGGGTGAGGGAGGATAATAAAACTTGTAGAAGCATTTGTTGTTCTGAGTAAAGGATTGAATTGAAAATGTTGTAAACTTTGTCATTGTATCGGTGGAATAAATAAAATGATTTGAGAATGTGCTATTCAACATGAGAAATCCCAATGAGAAAGATATTATATTCTGACACTTCAGTATGAAAGACTAAAGAGTGTTATAGCCACTATCAGATAAAAACTTCAAAGCTGTCATATTCTTTTGTCGTTTGTTAATTGTCTTGAAACTAACAGCCCCGACTCAACGTGCAAATTAAAAAATCCTGCAATTTGTAATTTTAAAGGAATCAAGAAAAATATTGCAAACATAAACATTAAATTTTATTGTTACAAGTTTAATTAGGATATTCTTTTAGAAAAATTTAAAGTTAAACAGGGCAAACAGGAAGATCATATTTGTTTAACTTGGATACTAAAAGATTATATAAAAAGTTTGTTTCAAAAATTTTATTTTTAGAATATAATATTTCATATGTTCTAGAAATTTCATTCCACAAATTTTGTTATGAAAATATTGTCCTATTCTAAAAAACGTGAACATCAGTAAGTCTTAAAGTCTTCAAATATATTAGCAGGTATCGAAATCTTACATTTGTAAACGCCATATGACCTTTTTCTAACCAAATTAAATTAATAATCTAGGGCATTTTGTTGGCCTAAATACCGTCAAAGTGATAGACTCTTATGCCTATCCTTTATTTTTCTTGTTTTGTCTACCATTACCATATTAACTGTAGTATGATGCAGTTCCATCATTCACCTTCTAATAAAATTGAATTTTAGTGTTCTATTTAAAGTATAAAATATATTTGGATGAAGATTTGAGCTGTTGAAATTTCAACTATAGATGATCCGATCCCAGCATCTATTACTTCGAAATTTTCAGACTTCACTATTAAGGATGATTGGTTCAGCTTTATGTAGCATCTATCATGGAGGTTTTCTAAACTTGCGATGAAGTTTGGTCAGAGATTTAACTTTCAAATATAAAACTAACCAGCAGTTCTATCTTCATTTTTGTGTCCTTTATTTAATGTTGATAAGAAAATATAGTCAAACACTTTATAGAAGCAGTAATGATGCTACTATTGATTTTTTGAACAAAAAAAAAACTAAACTAATTAAATGATATAATACAATTCTCGATTGACCTATCTGTGGATTTACAAAACACTAAAATTCATAATAAATATTAATAAAAAAAAATTGGCATGAAGATACAAATAATGCTTGGTTGAAACCAATGCTTCCTTCCCCTTAAGTTGTGCTTTAACTCGACCATTTGGAAACCAGGAATCTCATTTCATCCATGCATCTCTAAGTAAAGTAATGTTGTGAATTGTCTCTGGCCAAATATATACACATCCATGACTAAATTTTCCAACTTCAGCTGATAACATTCATTGCACTCCAACCAGGATGATTGTGCTGCTACTATACAATTTCAAATTCAAGACAGAATAGGAGTGGGTCCATGAGGCAAATCCGGAAGATCCAACCTAAAAAAGAACCAAGAGGGATTAGCCAAAGTCCAAATCAAGTAAAAAGTGTTTATAATGGTGACATACAAAAGTTGTTCAGAAAACAAAGAAACATGAAAGTATTGCCGGATGAAATCCCATATTATGAGTTATATGTCGGATTCTTAATCTATTTCACAACTTTTTATGAAAAATGAAAATGCATAATAAATTTTAGAAAGACAATAAAACAGAAATATAATCTTATAGTCAACATTTACTTATATATTAAAAGTATGTTATACATTAACAAACATTAGGATTCATGTCTCACCTTTGTTTGACCTTGATCATTCCAGTACCTATTGTAATTGGTATACCCATGATTATGGATTCACTTACTCCACCAATAGAGTCATCCCTCCCACGTACAGATGCCTGGAAAAGAATATCTGCCGTCCTCTCAAATGATGCAAGCATTAATACACTTTTTCCCATCTTTGAAATTCCAAATCTATTTATTCCCAGGATATGACCCTAGTTTGGAAAAGTAATTACATTAGTAAAAACCAAAATATTCAGTATCAATGGAGATATAGTAAATTTTGTTTAATTTTTTCACAGAATAATTTCCAAAGAACTCACAGTGGCAGTCATCACATCTGCTAGAAGCATCATATGGCGTGTGTCTATATTCATTCCATGTGTATCCACCATAGTGTACTTTATCTCCTTAACAATACACTCTCTGGCAGCTTCAATTCCTAGTGTGTCCCGCACTTCATGAATATGATTACTAAGAGTTTTACGTCCATCAACCCCTTCAATTCCCATAACCTCTCGATAGCCAGTGCTGAGGGGGCAAATAACAATGCATGCAGATTAGGAACTAAACTCAAATAACGAACAGCAATAAAATGGAATGCTGCGAATTGCTGAGGGGAAAATAAGTATACATGCAGATCAGGAACTTAACAATTAAATGCAAACATGCATATAGAGTAGATTGAAGGAGCATGAGTCATAGAGAAGAACAGGATGAACTAACCCTTCTACCAGTAATTTGAACTTTTCAGCCTTCGTGATTTTATCTTCTTCTTTACTGATAACAACTCGATCAGCAGTTTTAATTCCCTGCAATTAAGAAAATAAAAGACATGTTTTCCCATATAATTATCTGGAAATAAATATAAAACTGTAAAATCACACAAAGCAAGCATTATATTCTCTTCATTATATATCATTCATGAAGTCAAATGAAAATACCTTTACTACAACTGTCGGAAGTAAATTTTTGAGATAATGAAGCTGAAAATGCAATTTACTTCTATCAGCATCTTGGGGAACGACTCGAAGCTTTTTAATATCTAGAATCTTGATGTTCTGCATATCAACAAAAACTTTGAATATTGTAGGCATAAAAGGAAAAGAGATCCATAATAACAAGATTAACTCTTCACCTCTGGCTTCAGTTTCGTCTTTTTAGTTTGTAAAATTGATTCTTTAACAATATTAGCATCTATATTTAGATGTGCATCCTGGATTCTTTCCATGTCAAGGGTGATAACAACTGCCGCTAATCTTGAAGTCACAACAACTTTTATACTCTTTGCAACCTGTATCAATTGGCACAATTAAATTTAAGAATAGACAGAAAAAATCTGTCCCAAGACAGGGCTTTACAAAAGAATGAAAACATGAAAATAGTAGCTTAATGAAGATATTGATACAAAAACATGACTGATACAGTGATACTTACAAATAAGTAAAGATAAAATTGAAAAGTGGTCCCAGTGCTTTAAATAATAAATGGTTATAAATGAATATGTTTAAAAATGATTTTAAATATATCTTAAGAATATTTCAGAATCTCTTAGATTATCAATTACGATTGTTTTCCATATTTTCTAATTATCTCATCTTTAGCATAATTAACAGTTGGGGGTTGGAGGACATAATGTCTGCATAACCGTAATTGTATAATATTGTATTAGCTACAACTTGCTTTAGGTTTAACAATAATTTGTATTAAACTGAAGCACATAATGATGACAACAATCTGTTTGACAGCCACCAAACATACACTACATCAATAACAATAAAGATGGAAGAATGACATCCAAAAAATAAATCAGTAATTAATTAATTAATTTAAGAACGGAAATAATCATATAACTGATGACCAAGGTATAAGCATATCGAGACCTTTTTCCCACAACTCCATACCTGGCCTAAATTTGTTTTTTCTATTCGACCTTTAACTATTCTTGCAGTGTTTGCATTGTCATCTTTCTCAAGTATTGCCGTGATAATTGGTGTACTGATTTTTTTGTTTCCATTCATTATTTCTTTGACACGTGGAACTCCAAGAGTGACGTCTAATTACAGATTAAGGGACAACACTCCAGATCAATCACAGCAATATTAAATAAAGTGCTTAAAAAGAATATCACTAGTGGTGATTATCAAAGTATACAACATGGTCAAATAAAGGATACTCATGCTGGCAACTCCAGCAAAGTGGAAAGTTTTCAAAGTCATCTGTGTCCCAGGCTCTCCAATACTATGAGCTCCAGTTGCACCAACAGGAGCTCCAGCCTCCATTTTTTTTGAATGATAACGAGATAGACAAATATTCAAAAAAACCTGAAAATTAGGGGACGATGTAAATAAATACAAGCACAAATTATAAAGAATAGTACATAGATTAAAGGAAGTATAATAATACCAATAGGAAATAAATGTATATTCTTAGAACTAAATGTCCAGAAAGAACAGAAGAGAGTATCAGGAAAATTAGAACCAATTAACAAAACCATTAATACCTCTAGTTGTGGACGAGTGATCCCAGATATCCTCTGCCCAAATTTTTTCAGGATTTGGGAATTGTCATCAGTGAAAGCTTCTTCTGTTAATTTTGTATTATCTTTAATAAAGGACTGCAGAGACTCTACAAAATCTGCAGAGAAGCCCACCTCCAAAACCCCTTTTTCCACTTCCCTAGACATACCATATTCTGACAGCTTCTCTAGAACTACTTTGGACACATCTGAGGAAGATAAAATTTCATCATCGTCCTTAATGGGACATATGGCCTACAAAGAAACATAACCCAATATAAAATCACAAAAAGCATTTTTTTTCAGAATGTTACAAAATTTCAAAACAATAATGATGAAACTAAATAAAACAACAAAGGGCGTTTTTAAACCTTGCTTTTAAGAAACAACCGCTCAAAATTTAATGGCTTTCCACTTTTTCCTTCCATGCCTGCTGGATCCATGCCATCGTCTCCATAGCAAAATTGAACAATAGAACCACCCGCATTTCTTACAGTGTAATCATAATGTAAAAACAAATCCTCCATGGATTTCATTAATTGACGAGACATATATCCAGTGTCTGCAGTTTTAACCTACAAAGACACAAGTAGAAAGAAAAATCATAAAAGGAATTCTAACATTTCCAACATCCAAAGTTAATTATTGACCAACATCCAAAATTTCCATGTTTTACCACTACCAGTAGCTTTTACATACACAAGAGTCAACTTTATATAATCAACCTACAGGTACTAACTATAATTGTGTGAAGTGGTTGTGTAACAAGAACATGTTCTTCCAAAATGAAGAGAACATTTGCTCAAATGACTTTCATTTTCATAGTTCCGTATCCAAGTGAAAAACATGTAGCCTTGATTCATATGCCATTAGTTAGACTATATATATATATTACTTGGTTTTACTAGTTGATGATACAATGGAATGAAGTTGTTAATTAATTATTATGCACAATTTATTCAAATTCAGGATAAGAATCCTACCGCTGTATCAACAAGCCCTTCTCGCCCTCCCATTGTATGGAAGAAAAACTCAGTGGCTGACAATCCACTGTAAAATGAATTAGCAACAAAACCTTTAGCCTGCACCAAGAGCACCACATCGTTATTCAATGTTAAGAAACAATTACAAGTTGCATCACATAACCAGACCAATATTCAACAATGGAAATTTAAAACTGCAGAGACAGGTGATAGAATTGACAGAAATTGCTTTGATATGCAATAATGATCAAATATATGGTGACTATATAAAAACATTTCTATTTCGGTGTCAGTTACACAAATAAATGTGAAATGCAAAAAGAGACAATAACCCAGAGTGGAACTTTACTATAAAGTGCTAACAAATTTGTAACCTCCGAGTTAGTTGTGCATTAATCAGATATGTACAGAAGAAAATAAGAAACTAAGAATGAGTGAATTTTGAGTTCTATGAGTCACAAATAATGAGAGCAGAACATACAGCAGGGGTTTTTGCATTTAGAGGAAAATGAGGAAGGCTCCGATCGAGGAACCCATTAGGTGCACGACGACCACCAACTGACTGTTGACCGACTAAGGCAACCATTTGACTGATATTAATAGGAGATCCTTTGGATCCACACTGTGACATGATCAACGGACTATTTCTCCAGTGCAGGGTCTGCATGCAAACCTGTGAAAATTACAAAGTCAGTGACATGCAGACATTTCTCTGAAACACAAACAAATTATATTTGGAAGACAAATGCATACCTTCCCTGCCATATCACGTAGTCCATTTAATACCCCAGTAATCCGAGTCTCTAACGTTTGAGCAGCATCACAACCAGCTAAGAGTTCTAGTTTTCCTTTATTGAAAGCTTGTATGTGATTATCACATTTCTTATAACCTTCCGAAAGTGTTTCATCTTTCTTCTCAAGCAGTATCTCTTTTGGTTGGACATCATCAATGCCTATAGAGAACCCATGATTACCAATCCATCGCGCACTGCATCCATGTAAAATGATCAGTTTTTGTGAAGCTCCTATATCCACGCATCCAAATGCAAAATAGAATATTGAAATGCATAGAATGACACTTGTAACAGAAATTCTACTTTAGCATGTTTTTCTCTTATCATGTTTTGTGAAGCTCCTAAATCCACACATCCAAAAGTAAAATACAGTATTGAAATGCATAATTTGATAACTTTTAAGAAAAATTCTACTTCAGCCTTTTTTCTCGTACAAGGTTCCTCTTCCCTTTGGGTGAGACTAGTGCTCACTTTGGGGACTGATGGTACCCTCCCCACAAGTGCTTTACCCTGCAGAATCATTTTGCTTTTGCAAAGGCAAATAAGACAGCAGAGCTCAAGCTTGCAAAGATCCACATACACTCTTCCAAGGTTACTTTAAAAACATATATTTTAAGTTACACCCAGGACCTTTCAAAAACGCTTTTAAATTCCAGTATTCATTTATTCTAATTCAAAACATTTTGCACATAATTGATGTAAGACAGACATCACTATTACCACCATAAAGCAAACAAATTTACCTCAATTTAGCTAAACGATTCATGCAAGACGCAGCTGCATGTGCTTTATAGTCTCTTAGTAGCACAGAGAACAGTCCATCCTTATTGCCATTTCCTGAACTCATGCAAAACAAAGCAGGACATATTTCCTTTGATTTAAAACTATAATCTTCTTGAGCATACAAATAAGTAAATTGAAAGAAAAAAGGCAAATATATAGTAACTAACCTAAAGTAACCTTTCCAATTTGGCCAGAGATCAACTCAGTATTACGAAAATAAACAAACCCATCATTTGGGCACAACGTTTTCAATTCTCTTTTCTTGTCATCAAGCTTTGTGTATGTTTTCTCCTTAACAGTAAGATTCACATAGACTTTAAAATTTGCATGTGGGCGCAGTAGAAGGCTAAATAACTGCTTACCACTCCAAAGCTCAACAGGCTGCAAAGAATAATGAGAGTAAGATGAGATATATAGTGACAGTATAAATTAGTAAAATGAATGCCTCATTGTGACAATTTATTCATCCAGCTATAACTGGTTACTTTTCCTCATAAATAAAAGTCAATTATTAAAAGTAGAACTCCTTCCTACTAAAGTAGCTTCGGGATAGGGTGTCTTGGCACATATATTCATTTAAACACGCTTTTAACAATCATTACATCAATCAACCATTAGCATGAAACTTTGATTGAGGTAATCAAGTCTATTGAATTTCATACAACTTAGAATAGTCAAATATTTCATTTCACCTTTTTATTTTAACCTAGTTCTGAATTTCTGATTCATGTGATCTGTTTAAAAGCTGTATACACCATAATCAAGAAGATATCAAATTATTCAACAATTCTATCCAATTACCTTAACTTCCTCTCAGACACACAAAGAGATAGATATACACTCTTAAATTAATAAAATGGCTAAACATATGAGTGAATCTGGTGCATGACACATCTATAAGGTCCAGTCTCACCTTAACAATTGCAGGAGTTGGCAAATCTATCAGATCCAAGCCATCGCCTAAGAAAGAGCAAATAGTTGTAAAAGTAGAACGGTCATAAAAAGTATCTTTTCTGGTTACAAGAAAGGAAGAGGTTAAAAAGTCTTGCGTGGAAGCAACCAGAATCTCTCCATTTTTTGGTGTGCATAAATTATTTTGCACCTGAAAACAAACAAAATTTTAGTAAGAAAGTAACAGTTAAACCCTATTTTAACCAACATATTTTAAATACCATAGTTTTGAAAATCGATCTCATTTTCATTACTACACAGAAACCACTAAGCCAATTAATAACCGGAACAGAAAAGTCGGTAATTTACAAAAAAAGGAAAAAAAACTACTTTTCAGTGTAACCTAAAACAATTTTAAGATAAGCAAAAAAGGCATTTAGTAAGGTATACAAATTGGTATAAATTATTTTATCTAAGGTAAAATTTACCCCCACTTATATACTATAATTTGATTATATCTCTAATCTGATTATATCTCTAATCTATGTGAGATCTCCAAAACATCCCTTCACACCAAGACTACACATGGAATAGAAAGTTGAGGGGGATCCAATATCAACCCGATAAAGGGTGGCATGATAGCAACTAAAATAGACTCTATTTTTTGGTCATATATTTATTTGATGTGGAATCTCCAATATTGGTCTCTCACCGAGGACAGGTGGTTACAGCAGTAGCCTATAATGGGTGGTGTTGTACCCCCAACAAACCTTGCTAACATATCAGATTTGAAAGTGGAATTTAATTCTAATTCAATTTTACAAAATTAGATTGTAAGGTAAGGTTGCATCACTTGTATACTCTATTTTAAACAATGAAAGAAAAAACATCTATAAACACAAAGGATACAGAAAAATTGAAAGGCCCGCAAAAGAAATTGCTCATTGCAGAGCCATTAGATCATAGTAGAAGGATTCACAACGGAATTTTTTTTTAAAATAAAAATAAATTGACCAAAAAGCATTATAGATGGTAAAATGCAGACAATGAGATTCAGTGATTTTTACCCCCATCAACAAAATAGCCTCTGTCCGAGCCTCCTCAGTTTGTGGGACATGTAAGTTCATCTCATCACCATCAAAGTCAGCATTATATGGGTTACATACAGATTCATTGAATCTTAAAGTTCTCCAAGGCATAATCCTTGCCTGCATGAAAATTAAAGATTAATGCCATTGGATCCAAATCTGTCACTATTCTACATACATTTCAATCTTAACAAATTACCCTGTGACACATTATAGACATCCGATGTAAGCTTGGTTGTCTATTGAAAAGAACAATGTCTCCATCTTCTAAATGGCGATCAACAATATCACCAATCCTCAATTCATCGGCAGCACGCTTTCTACAAAGAACTTTTAAGGACCTGCAAATAACAATATGCTCTATATTATTGTCAAATAAATAAAATTGGCTTTAGAACACCACAAAGCAAAAATGAAATAGCACAAATTACAAACCATGAGTGACCTCCATCACGTCTAAGCATTCTCGCACCAGGATACTTATCAGGACCATTTCTCACACATTGTCTCAACTTCTCTATGTTGTGGTGCGTAACACGCTCAGGATAAGTCAGTATACGAGCCATAAGGATGGGTATTGCAACCTAGAGCAAATGAGAAAGTTAAGAGACATGAACATGAACCGAGAAAAAAGAGGTAACTTTCTTATGTAATTGTTTCCATGGGAAAATATAGTGACAGCAACTAATATCTTCCAAAACATATTTGTGTGTTATAAATGTTTATATTCTAGTTTATGTCTTATGATCTAAAGGATAGAAAGTACTTATACATGATTATTGGCAGGGTTTAATGCCTAACCTCAGTAATCTTCAGATTAGGATCCGGAGAAATAACTGTTCTGCCTGTATATTCAACACGTTTTCCGGATAAGTTGCCACGGAAACGTCCATGCTTACCTTTCAAGCGCTGAACAAATCCAGCCAATTGCTTGGTCGATTGCATATAGAATGGTATACCTCGAACATCACTATTTATGAATTGAGCAACTTCATTTTGAAGGATATCCCAACCATCCTAAACCAAAATCACGAACAGAATCACACTATCATTATTACATCATGGAACCAAAACAAATAATAATTTCATGATATAAGAAAGACATAGAAGAGAGCAAATAAATGTAATAATACCAGGCAAACAACAATCAGAGTCTAGAATGTAAACAATTGGGAAAACATTATACTAGGAATAAATTCCATAGCATAATAGTACACAAGAGCAAGCATGGACATTATACAAGTTCAAACAAATTTTATAAAAACAGAAAGGAGAATGAATCAACCACGACATGCAGTCCAGTCAATAAACGGAGCTCCATTTCAGATTAATTTACCTGAGGTGCAAGGATTCAAATTCCACTGAGAGCACCTAATTACCAAATCCAAAAGCAATTCATCCCCTACACAGGGCATATAGACATATTGTAGATAGTACATGAACAAGGAAAACTACCAAAGAGTAAATACATGTACTGCACAATAATATTAGAAAAAACAAAGGACAGAGCTTAAGAACCTTTTCCGAGCATATATATATATATACATACATACATACATACATAAATTCATACATACATACATACATTCATACATACATACATACATTCATACATACATACATACATACATATATATACATATATATATATATATATATATATATATATATAAAAAATCTATGGGAAAAACTGTCTGTCTATACATGCAAAGAAAATGTGATGACTCAAGATATGCTACTATACCAGAAATTTGGATGAAACACTTGATTCTTGTAATTCCTGGCGCAGAACAGCATTTGCTTGGATTATGTTCTTTAGTCTCTCAGTTATGTCATTTTCATTGCTACAATAAATGAAGACAGAAACCATAAGATCTAGTTCATCATTTTCTACAAAAAGAATTATTTGAGTTGGGGAAATATTTGGACTTCGTCGTGAAACAAAGGAGAGGGGAAAAATAAACTATAGCAATAATAGTTTTATTTTATCTAATCAGAGCTCTCTAGTCCATCAAAATATGGACCAAACCAAAGCCTTCTGTTAATTAAGGGGAGAAAATACAAAATATAGTCAAAGTGACATTACCTCAGTGATTCATCCATTACAACGGAAGGTCGAATAGCTATAGGTGGCACAACAATGTTTGTTATTATGAGTTTCTCTGGTCTTTCAGGTACATAGAGTAATTCACAGTCCTACAACCAAATGTAACAAACATGTTCAACTTGTGAGAAAAATATACCTCTTCATAGCATTCATAATGTCCACAAAATTGCACATTTCTTAAACTGAAAAGGAAAAGGGGTTAGAAAAATCAAACCCAAAAAAATACATATAAATAAGAATGCTCACCTCGTCAAGCATCTTTCTAAACAACGAAAGAACTTGGAAAGGATTAAGAATTCGATTGGACACATTGGCGGTCGACCTAGAGTCTTTTATACGAGAAAGTGTGGTTTCAAGCTCTTCAACAACATTATTTTTACATTTTGAACAATCATGCACGATAGTCAATGAAGCCGGAAGCTTCTTTACTGAACCTGTATAACAATAATCATCACAAATACCATCTCAGATACATAAAGAAAAAAATGCATAAATTAACATGCATTATGCAAGGCAATCATATATAGTCATCTTAAAATGGTTAAGAAATTGGCGTAAATATTTCCTCTTATAACAAATTATTATTATTCTTCAAATTGGCACAGCAAAAAATGATTTTATTTATGCCAACTGTATTGAAAATCAGTTTAGCAAAATGGGGTCTTGAAACTGCAATAGAAGTTTACCAAATGTTGAGCCTGTTTTAGCACATAGTTCATACAAAGGTAAGACTGAACTATTGAGAATCCATATTTTCCATATAATAAAAGACTAATAAAGCACCAAAAGAAATTGTGTTAAGAAATTGCATTATTAGAACGTCAAAAAATCGTAGTTGTTAGAATCTTGTAAATGTTAGAAAATTATAATGTAATTAACTTTTTAGAAACCATGTACATTCTACGTTTGCTTTTTTTTTTTCATACTGAGCACTGTTAACAGTTGGCAACATCACTATTCACTGATGGCAACTTTCTGGCAAACTTTTTTCGGCCGCCACCATCACCGGCATCCCCTTGTCATGCTAGGAATTACCTTATTGTTACCCATCTAGATATCTCATTTGAAGTAACTGTAGTAAGTCAGTTCCTCAACTCTTCATCACAATGAATTGCACTGTTTACAATACATCAAGGAGCTCCAGGAAAGGTTGTTTTCTATGAAAAAAAGGACACAATGAGTTGTGGGATATTTTGATAAAGCGAGAGCAAGCTCAGAAGGCTCATCTTTGGTTTTTGTATAACAGAGATAATCCTGTTTTTTGGAGAAGCAAGAAGCAAAATGTTGTAGTTAGGTCTCACGAAGAGCTACAGTATCGAGTATGGTTGTAGCGAGTCAGGAGCTTATATTGCTCAACCAGTTGCCCAAGGGACTTAAGTTTGGGAAGATTACACAATTATAAATTATACATTACAATCAGGCCACCAAGTATATTGGCTTAAATAGAGTATTCCATAAAATAATGAAGCATATTGAAGTTGATTGTCACTTTGTCAAAGGGAAAGTCATGACCACTAGCAAACATATTCATTCAGTCACTAAAGAGTCCATTAACTACATATGTCACAAGCTCAGTGCATATAACCTATATGTTCCAACTTGAGAGGGAGTATTAGAATCTTGTCAATATGTTAGAATCCTAAAAATATACTGAAGTTATTAGGACAATTAGATTGATTTTATATTTTGTTATTAGCCTAAAAAAGGATAACTGAATATTGTGTAATTATGTTCTTTCTCCAATAAATTGAATAGCTTTATGGATTAAACACAAAATTTATCATACGTTTTCCGGTTTCTCTCTTCTCAACAATAGTGATTAAATATATATAGTTCATCACATGTTTTGTTGCACCTTATGATTTATTTTAAAGTGCCAACAAAGTATTCAAAGGATACATGATAGGCAATAAAAATGTATCAGCTTATTCATAGCTGAGAAAAAATCAGCAACAGAGAAAATAAAATAAAAATTTACTAAGATTCATCTATCATATCCTTGGAGATTGAATCAAAACCAAAAAAATGTGAAAGCGATTATGTTTATACCATACAGAAATCAAGCCACCAAGTACAGTCTTTAAACAAATTCAAATAAAGTTGCTGATTGAATTAAGCATAAAGAAACAAACCGTTGATATATCCGCATCTAGGGCAATTCACAACTTTGCTACAATCTTTAATTATACGAACTTTCACAAAATCAATCTTATCCAGCTCACTCCTTTTGGTACTTCTCATTTTCTTCAAATGTTTTTTACGCGTATCTTCGTCAAGGAGAATTCGAGCACAGCCCTGGTAAAGTAGATTGTCAATTGGTATGATGTACAAACTTGTAAATAGACTTTTTTGCACCAACATAGATTTTGAATGAATTATAACCACTTTATTCTTTTGCTTTTTGCCAAAGTCTTGTATATAACAATATTTTTTTAGACAGAAAACACAGTTCCAACTCATCACTTTTTTTTATTATAAGTTGATAAAAGTGAAGATCAAAAAAGTTAAACTAAACAAAACTTGAATTGGACTTTAAAGATAAAAACTTGCATTTAAAAAGAGCATGGATATATTAAGTTTGGGTTGTTTTCTTGCTGCATAATGAAGCTCAAATCTCAAGCGTTGGGGAGAACAAAATTCACTTAAGCCAAGTGAATGACCATCAAACAAAAGGCCTGACAGTGCTTACAGTGTAAGGAATGGATTGAATACAAAAGAATGCATAGAAGAAAGAATGCAATAAAAGATACAAGAATATGTTATGGGAATTTGAGATCCTGATCTCTCTCTTACAACCCAGTAATAGTTACATCTGTCCCCACCCTATTTCTCCTCCTCCTTATTCTTATATACAACTGACTTTACTCATTACTGGACTTTGGACCTCTTCTTATATAAACATACCTAATAGGAGGTTTGTTACTAACAGAAACTTAACATTACTTGAAAAAGCCATCTCTTAAAGCCAATCATTCTGAAATTATTCCATCCATATATGCTTCTTACATAAGTAGTAATTATAAGTCCGTTTAAATCAGATAAAACAAGATCTGTGCTGAATATTAAGGAAAAACCAAAATCTAGAGAGCACATATGAAACATTTGTATACCTTACAAATGCACTTCAGTATTTCCACAATGGTACCTAAATATCCAACATTGAAAACAGGAAGGGCAAGGTTTAAGTATCCATAGTGGCCTGGACAGTCATGAAAATTTCCATGGCATGTAGCACAGCCAAGACTCTTGTTAGCAGGACCCTGAATTACACACAAAAGAGGTTTTTTTTAGCATCTTGTGCATGAAAATAGCATAAACATGATCAGTAGGGGGGAATATACATATATACACATAGATGATCAAACACACTGAAAGGCGTAACAAGTAATATCATCCAAGTCCAACTAACTATTACTACAACCTTAATTCTTCAACATATTCTAAAAAAAGGTCTGCAGACACCTCTTCTTATAGAAGCTTAAAGGCAAGAATTCTTAACAATCAAAAACAATTAAATAGATTTTTTGTTGATCACTAATCAATATCAGTATTTAAGAAAATGTAGGAAATAACATCAGAAAAGAGAAGAAACAATAAAAATAAATATGTATATTAAAGCCAGAACTGAATCTATACAAAGACATTTTTCCAAATCCAAACTACATATAAGAATTGCTTCATAAAACAGTTTCTATTAAGTATATAAGTCAAAGATAAGCCCATATCCAATTACTCATGATCCATAAAATCCCACAACCAAGTTAAATTGACAATTTCCTCATCCTAATATTCCAATGTTGCATTGTCATCTCACAATAACAACCCATCTCACAATAACAACGAACAGGGAAAAAAAAACTTTACCCTAGTTGAAATTCTAAACAACTCGAAATTAGACCCAGAACACAAGGGCTAATTTTCCACCCTATGATAAACTAGTGTAGCATGATGATCATATCAAAATCTCAAAAAAATAGAAAACATAACAATAAAAAAAAAAAACAAGCATCAACATTAAACAGAATTCAAAATAAATTGTGAAAAAGGGATTAAAGGGTACCATGCGAGGATCCAACAAGCCACCATGGATTGGTTTCTTAAAGGAATCATAGTAGGAACCTTTCCACACTTGAACTTCACCAAGCTTGCTTATTTCCGAATCTGATAAAGTGGAGAACTTCATGTTCTTTCTGCAATAAGAAACAACAAAATAATAACAATCTCTTCTCAACTGTAGATGAATCAAATGTACTCTGTGCTTCTAAGCAAGCAGAAATAAATGCTCACATTTTACGAGGCCCTGCATCCTCCATGAAAGGTTCCTTCGTAAAGGTTATGCCTTCGGTTCTCCCTCGATTCATGTCTTCTTCTTTTCACTGAGAATAGTCAATAAAAGGTCTAGAATTTGATATTTAAAAAAAAAAAAACACTTTTTTTTTATCACGAACCTCTTTCCAATGAACTTCAGAAACGAAAACTATTATCTTTCCCAAAAGAATGAGGTCCCGGAGTGTTCACCGGAGAAGAGCGGAGCAGTGTGTCGTGAAGGGCGAATAAAAGTGTATTAGGGTTTTGAAGGGTTTTTGAATGTAGAAGAACAAAATTACAGTATTCTCAGTACTCCAAGAAACACCATAACTGTCATGAGTTCGATTTCGACATGTTCGTCATATGAACCTCTGAATTGTATTTTAATCTAAGAAAAAAAAAAGTTTAGGGTAAATTATGTTTGGATTTCTCTAAATTGGAAAAGATAATAAAAAATATTTTCAAATATAGTGTATAAGTTTAATTTATATCTATTTAAATCTGTTTTACTATTATTTTAATGTTATCTTTCATTTAGATAATTTTATTTTGTAACAAATTAAAATAATTTTCTAATTTAATAAGACATATAACTGAACCAAATTTTACTCATTAACTATATAATTTATCAATTTAAATTAATAACCATTTTCTGAAACAATTTTTATAAAATTATTATTTTTAAATTTATATTGTTGGAATGTAATACAGATACTCAAAATCTTATATTAGTTTATTAGGTAACTTGTGGATCTTATATTGATGATTTTCTCCTGTTTTGAGTTTTGTTTTTTTTTAAATTTTTTTTTTTTTCAAAATATTTTATCTTTTCTCTTATCGGTTTGTTATTCAACAATTTTTTTTTTATTTTTTTAAATTCAGTCTCTAATTTAAACACAACCTCTTCAAGATATCCTTCTTGATATTTTAAAAACTAGTAATTGTTATAATTGTCATCAGATTTTAATTATATATAATTATTTCCTTTTTATATAGTTATTTAACATTTATATTGTTGTTATTTTTTATTTTATTTTAAGATCTAGATTTATACAAATTTCTTTGTTGAAATTTAATATTAAAATATAAAGTATGTATCATTTTAAATTCAATCTTTAATAATATTATTTTTTATTTTAATTTTTATTTGTTATATACAAATATTTAATTTATATTGGGACAATATGAACACATTATAATATCTTATAGTTAATTCGATATTATATATGAATATGACTTTTTCATTTAAAAATGATAACAAAATATAATAAGTTTACACTTATACTAATAGAATTTTTACATTACTAGCATTATTTAATTTTTTATTTCTCTTAAATAAACTTTTTTAGTTTTTAATTCTTAAAATAGCACCTTTCTTTATTCTTCAACAAAAAAATAAAGATGAAATATCTTCCCTAAAATCATGAAGTTACATCTTCAATAAAAAAAAATATATATTTATCAACTATTAAATTTTATCTCTATCAAAAATTAAATTTTATTTTTATCAAAAATTAAATTCTATTTTTATCAAAAATCAAATTTTATCTTTTTCATAAATCAAAATTTATCTTTATCAAAAATTAAATTTTATCTTTATAAAAAAATGAATTCTATCTTTATTAAAAATCAAATTTTATTTTTATCTATCAAAAATTAATTATATCTTTATCAAAAATAAAATTTTATATTTATCATAATCAAATGTTATCTTTATCAAATATTAAATGATATCTCTATCAAAAATCAAATTCTATTTTTATATAAAAAATCAAAAATTATCTTTATTAAAAATCAAATTATATTTCTATTAAATTTTAGCCCTATCAGAAATAAAATCACATCTTAATCGAGAATCAAATCTTATATATACTAAAAGAATCCGGGGTTAAAAATTCATTGTCAACTTGCAAGATTTCGGATTTGAAAAAAATAAACATAACAACATAAAAACTTAACTCCAGCTTCATTGTGAATGCAATGGAAATAACACAAAATACCTTATAAGAAGAAGAAAAAAAGGGATCGATGACAACACTTTCACCTTTTTTTCATTTTGTTCTAAGCTTCAATTGCTGTTTTACAAATATTTGTATCTTCACATATGTTCCACATTGTGTCTTAACATTCGAAATTAATGTCTTTTAACTCATTGAGTTTCAAGCCTAGAGGAAAACAAGGATTGCCTCATTTTCTTTAACTTTAACCTTAAGCTATTTTATTCACAAACATAAACACCTATATCCACTCTTCGTCTTAGGGTTAAAGCTGTGTCATAAAGAGTTAATATAAGGATTACAGTGATTATTCCATTTTATATGCACATGTGTATGAATATAATATAACTATTTTTCTAAGGGTGAATCTATTTAGATGCTATAGTTCTTAATACGCTGTTTATTGATAAAGAAAATATAACAGCATTTGTTTATTAGCTTTATTTTAACCATTTATATATTTAGAAGATGACACAAATGGCTTAAAATGGAAAATTTCTAAATAGCAGTTGCATCACACTGAAAAAAAAATTATATATCAAACCAAGCATTCTCAATGCAAAAGTCGTAAATTATAATATTAAATAAATATTATTTTTATAAACAAACGAAAAATTAATGTAATATAAAATCAATAATCTCAAGAAATACTTTTAATTTTTAACTCATCTTATGTTCAATAAACATGTATTATTGATATACATAACAATTATATTTATACGATAATCTCTTCATTAATTTATATTTTAAAATTTAAAATGCAAAAGGGTTTTTTTTGTACATAGACAAATGCAACACTCAATTATTTTATTTTATCAAAATATAAATGATTTTATTTATTTATTTCATAAAATATATAGGATCACATGATTTTAAAGTTTTAAACATTCAAATTAATTTATATTATGATTTAAGTTGCAGTAGTTTTAAATTTAAAACAAAAAAAGCTCGCAAGATTTATTTTATTTTATTTATAAATATACAATTGGCAATTTAAACTCTCCTTATATATACGAATATTTCTCTTAAAAACAAATTAAATTCTATTTATATAATTTATATTCAAAAGTAGAAACATCATTCATATAAATAAAGTTAAGAATAACATTAAAGAATACAAAGTATAAAAATAATAGTAAATATATTACCATTCTAACTCAAATTTAGATTAATTTATCTAAAATAAACGAAATGGAACTATTTAGAAGTAATTTATTAAAGTATATATATATATATATATATATATTTGATAAATTTTCCACGTGTAATGTATAAATCACAATTTTTATGTGATATTACATTAAAATACACCGCCCATCATTATAATTTTGTTATAAAGTTGTGTGCTTGTTTATTTTTTCGGATTAAAGTTGCATGCATATCACCAATAACAATAATGAGGTATATACATAAGAAAAGGATTATAAAATAATTTTTTAAAATATATTCATTTGTTTAATTTAGAATGATATAAAATATTCATAAATATATAATTTGAATATATGCCATTATATAAAACTATTTACACGTAAGCCTACAAATACTAATATATATTTATGCAAATGAAAATATTATCGATAAATGTTTTGAAAATCATTGCATAAAAAATTGTTAATTGCATACGCAATACTCGTACGGGGTATTTAGCCAGTAATAATATTATATGTATATTTTAAAATTTTGAATTTTTTCAAATTATATTAATAGAGGAGGCGACATCTTCTTGAAGCTTGAGATCTTTCCTAGTAGTAAGATGTTCATGAAATTGTTTTAGTCAATTGGCTAAAATGTGGTTAAGAAATAATTGAACAGATGGAAAGTCTTCCTTGGGATTGATGTAAATGAACCTTGATAAGAAAAACAAAGCGGACATAATTTGTGTTCAGGTCTCAATGTGGATTCAACACGCATTAATGAATTAAGATAAGGCAATGGAACTTATTTCTAGTGATACAAAGCTGTGATGCGCAAGGCAATTTCAATGGTTTGGGATGATCCTTACATAAATAATGCTCGGGAAGAGAAAGATTATACCCAAAAAGTTCTACAAACCAAGATTTTGACGATGAATAATGTGGGCAAGTTTATTTGATGCATTCTCAGGTATAGTATCATTATTCTGATTGTAATTTCACTTTGATGTTTGATTCCTTATGCATATTACAATGCACTAAAATGCAATTTGCATTAAGATATTTCATGGAGAATCAGGCCTATAACACGTTGTGTTATTTTTATTTTTTTGCCCTACTTCTAGAGAAGCAGAATTATTGTACATTGATTTGTTTGAGAAGATAGAATAGGATGTTTAATATTCTATAGACACCCTGCCATCAAGTTTTGTCTTTCTCTTTCACTCAATGAACTGTGAAATGTCAGTTGACATAACAATGGATGCACCCACGTGGAAGCAAACTGTATTAAAAAAGGTAACCTTTTACATATTTCTCTGCCTCCAGAGAAATACTTGGTTCTTTTTTCCTTCTTTCTCTTTCCAAAGTAAAAAATAAACGAATTTGTAATTTGTATGGAAATATATTTGAACAATATGCTATTTACAGAGTTTTGACTGCTCTAGTTGATTGCTATAAGGGGAACTCTGGAATCTCTTACGGATTGTGCAGCTTCATATGCCCCAGTGTATCTAACATCACCATTTGAATGTTTTGGAGATTTAGAATCCCTGAATGATTTCAGTAGTTCCTCAAATGGTGGGGTCCTTAGTTCTTCTATGGACGAAACGCTGGGCAGATTGAAGGGTCTGCTTCTTGGTGTTGAACAAGATGGTTCATCTACCTGTGTCTCATATACAAGTTTAAATACAATATTAGAATATACAAGACAAGACACAACATTTATTCCCTTGAGAGAAAAAGGTAGTTTGTGTAAACTTCAAGCATGCTAATAAACACAAGGACTGTTCATTACCACGTATTCATTGAGAAGACATTTCCCTGCATTTTCAGTTATCTCTACGATTCTATGGTAATGACCACCCTTCAATTCTTTCAAGTCACCACAGCATGGGATAATCATAGAGTTTATATTCCCACAAGCGTCGTGATCAAGTTGCAATGAATCTGGCAAGCATAAATAATTTGTCAAGTGACATTTGTGGCATGATTTACCAAGGCAATTATGATACATATATATATATGAGAGCAAGTACTAACGTTCAATGGAAGACTTAATAGCCTCGTTTGCTATTTCTGCATCTTCAAGAGTAGTTGATGCAGCACCTGAGAATCGGGCTCGTACGAGATTATTAGCTTCCATTCCTCCCCTGTTCGAAAGCATTTGAAAAAAAAAAGAAAAAACAGGTAAGAAAATATATTGACAGTTTTGATCTTAGCAAGGAATGAAAAACCTACCGAATAATAGTGTCCACAGAAGCAGCATTTCTCTTCTGTTGACTAAGTATGGACTCTTGAGCATTTCTCCATTGTTGTGCACCTACTCCGGCCTTCTCGCGGCTGTACAATTGTTTGGTTAGGGTAGGACTCAGTGAACAGAAGAGAATAATAAGGACAAACATCCATATTCCATACCAGTACCGAAGAATCTCCACAAGGTCATTCTTTCCAGATTCTACCGCTGAAGTATCCTCATGATAGTTGGACTCCGTTTTTTCCATGTGAATTTTCCATTCTGCTTTAACAGAAGAAGTGGAATCTTGCATGGTTAAAGTTTCTTGCCTCAGCTTACTGATTTTAATGTTTGCACTCTCCCGAAGATCATTAACAGCCAATTGAACCTAGCAAGCAAATTAAGATTGTAAGAAATTACATGGTAGTAAAGGAAGCTAGTCTAAGGAAGATTAGACCGTCTAAAAGAAACAGCTACCAGTTTTTTCTTTCTAGAACTAGAGCTAGCAAGCATTTCTGCCACTTTCTCCAAGAGTTGTTTTTCTTCATATGCAGTACATTCCTACACCCAATAAATAACAAGATGCGTAAAAGTTAAAAGGCCAAGGAGTATTAAGAAATTTCCAATCGTGATTTGTGCAAATTCCACAAAAAAAGGCACTTCAGTCACCTCAAACTTCTTTTGAAGTTCGTACAATTTCTGGTCATTGGTACTTTGTGATTCTTCCACAATTTGGATCAAATTGGATGCATGCATGTGTAATGTCTCAAAGAAGTTCACAGTTATTTTAGATACCGCACGTGTATTCTCGACTGCTCTGGCATGTGCCTGCATGCAATAAATAGAATTTAGCATCTCTAACTCTGAAGTCCACCCAAAAAACCAGAAATCACGTACCTCTTTCTGTTGTCGAGCATAAGCAGTTAACTCGGCCTCTTGCTTTTGGAGACTACTTTCAAGTTCCTTTAGTAATGAGTCAGCTTCTAATGCAATTCCTCCAAAAAGCTGACGCACAAAAATTACATTAAATGCACCCACTCACGTACAATCAATCAACTTATAAAGTGTAAGAGATACTTACATCTTCCAACGCAGATGAATGCTTGGCTACTTCAGAATTCAACTCTTCAAAATTTAACTGGTTATTTCCTCTAAGCTCCTCAGCTAAATTGTCCAAAACTCTAATGCCGGAACCATACATGTTTTTTAATATTCCCACCTGTTCTCTGAGATTTTCAATAGCCTGAAAGAGGCAAACCAAAACAAATTTGTTAATCTGATAAGATAAATAACAAGCATTGTTACATACGGAAACCCACCTCTGCCTTTGTTGATACAAAAGAGTGCATATCTTGTTCCATTGCCTTCAGTTGCTGCTCTTGTTGCATTACAGATGCCGCAACAGTCTTGTGCAAATCTTCTAGCTGTTGAGCCAACTGAGACTGGAATTTCTGGATAAGTAATCTGTTCCCTTCTTCAATTTTATCCTTCCGCTCTAAGGTTAAGAAAAAAAAAAAACCAATTTATGTGATGTCAAGTTATTCCCTCTAATCGACGCCCAATAGAATAACCAGTTGAAAATGATTCTAACCAATTGTGGAAAACAGGTTTGACACATCGGATGCAGCATTCTCAAGATCAGCTCGTAGCTCAATTGCATGCTCCACGAGTGTTTTTTCTGGAAGATGCAGAGAACAAAGAAAATTCACACATAGGAGAAAATGATTTTAAACAACCAACCCAAAAAAAGTATGGTAGAGGGTATATTCCAACAGCTGGTTGATAAACTTCACTAACCAGATTTCAGTAGATTAAATATTAGAAATTCCTTTTCCTTAATTGTTGCATTTGCTTGTGTGTGCTTTTCCTCAAGTTCAAATAATGACTGCTCAGTTTCTTCAAGACTTTTCTGAGATAGCATATGCCACAAGTAAATTTAATTCTTGAACCAGATCAGAGGCTTGAAACAAAGAAAAATCAGTTAGGTTCAGCCATCTCTTATGAACTTTTTTTACCTCAGTTTTTTCTAGTTTATCACTTAGCTCGACTGTCAAAAGTTGCTGACGATTGTTGAGTTCTTGAAGTTCCACGAATTGCTGCTCACAAGTAATGAGATACTTTTCAATATTCAAGTGGCTATACCTTATTGGAATAATTTACGACGGAAAATACCTTATCCTTGGACACTGCTTCTTGTTCCATGAGTTCTATCTTTTCAACCATGGCCTATAGAATATACAGTTTTAGCTATAGTAATGTCTCAAAAGCAAAACTTTATTCCTAATTCTTATTAAGACATGGTTAGAGAAACCTTCTTCTCCGCTTCTTCATTAAGATAACGATCACGCGGTATATAAATTCCATTCTTCTCTCTTGCAGCAAACACCTCTGCAAACCACATAAATAAAAATAAAAAAATCAACATTTCAGCAGAGAACTACGAAGTACAAAATAGTTTATTAACATGGAGCAAATTTCTCTGTTTAGAGAAAACTGAAGGAAGGAGAATGCGAAACTATTTTAATATGTAAACAGTGACAACCTTGCTTCAGCCTATCAATTTCAGAATACAGATCCTTAATGAGTGCAGATTTCACCATCTTCTGATTGATCTAACAAAGTATTGAACTCCAAACTATTAGATATGTTGCACTGCAGATCTGTGATAAGAAAAAAAAAAAGCATGGTAAGGTTGACAAAAAAAGTAGGAACAATGAAAGTCACCTCTGGTTTGTTCTTGATATTTTTGGCACGGTGTGCATAATCCAAGGTACTAAGAGTTTCGTCCAGACAGTGAATAGAAGGTGATATTGTAGCAACGATGCACGTCTTGGTTTTACCGCCCAAGGAATCCCTTAACAGTCTTGTTAATTTGCTATCCCTGATATAACGGGACAACTTGATAATACAAAAGCATTTTTCTCCGGGTTTGAAAATAGAATCAAAACACGCAAACGATAAATAACCAGAACGGTAGTCACTCTTACCTATAAGGAACATGACCTGAATGCTCCACTAAAGCGTTAATCACTCGACCTAGAGTAAGCAAGCTTTTATTTATCTCCCCAGCTTCCCTTGCTCTTCCCTGCGAGCATTTTTCTCACAAGTGAAGCTCAAAAAGCAATAACATTTTACTGTTTTCAGACAAAATAAATACCATAATCGTTTGATACCTCTCTTGCACCAGAACGTGAAATATTCTCAGAGCCTGCAAGATCCACAAGGTTTAACTTCCCACATTTAATCAGTTCTTCACCCTCTGGAGTACACTCCTTAATGTGAATAGTGATAGAAAATATGGAGTGGGAGCGACTGCTTTGTTTGTTAAGAAGAGTCTCAGCCGTTCGCCTTTTTGCAGAGCCCTTTTCCAATATCTTATAAATTTCATTGGCAGTGCAAACAACCTCTTCCTCTAAACCTCTAACAAAAACACCGCCCTTTCCATCCTCCATGAGAGCTATAGGTTTCTTAGCTTTGTCATCCACAAATTTTAAAGTCTCCTCAGGGGCCAAAAGATCACTTATCTCCTCGTTGTAAAGCTCTAGAAACGTCACTTTCATGCTATACTCGGCATTCTGAGCTTCTAATATATCAAATATCTGCTTCACAGCTCTTGGGATGACACCAGCATCACTCGGAAACTCTCCATTCTACATAACCAAAAACACAGAAAGGAACAGATTCAGCTCAAAGCAACAAGAAATACTATAAAAAGCTGTGCCAGCTAAAAAAAATACCTTTTTTATAGCACCACCTTCCATTGTGTACGTCTTCCCTGTCCCTGTTTGACCATACGCAAAAATGGTGCAGTTATAGCCTTCAAGCACTTCATTCACAATAGGAGACACGGCCTGCTCATACAACTCTTGCTGCTTGGAGTTCGTACCAAAAACCTATTCCATAAAACACAATCCGATTAATGCACGATTGCAAGTGAATAATCCACAAAAAAAAAGATAGAAAAATAGTAAATTATTTATGATGGATAGAAAACGAGGTAAGTGACTAATGAGGTACTCGATCATTCCATATTCAGTTCAAGAATATAAATATTTTCACGAATGACGAATTCATAACATCCACAAAGTAATCCACTCTTCGAATTTTACATTACCAAAAGAGTCATGATCATATAAAAAAGCAAAACGCGAAAAAACCTTATCAAATGCGAAGGTTCTATCGATCTGTTTGTTGGCTATATTCTGCACAGCCGAAACCTCTCTTCTACCTTCGTTACACGAAATCACGATCGGCGTGTTCAACCTCGCTTCATCTTCACTCAACGGCCTAAACAAAAGCAAGAGCAAAAAACACTTCATCAGCGAGTTTTACCGAGTCACAAGCAAACCGAACTCAACGAAGTGAAACTCGGAGTTCGACTCGCTGACCTGCAACGAACGAGCACTTGCACATTGACTCCTTTGTCCTTATCGAACTTGCCGTGACCACTGGAATTAGAATCCGCAGATCGCAGATCTCGCGCCTGCTTGTCGCCGGAGCGCGCCGTATGCGACGGCGATAACGGCACCAATCCTCCTCTTCTCTGCTGAGCCTCCATTGCTCCTAACAAACTCGAAGTTGAAACCTGGTTGAAGAATTGAAATCGGAAGCAATGGTAGCACAATGTGTGGTTTGAATGAGTGTGATATTGAAATTGAAATTGAAATTCGAAAGAAGACTAATGGTTATCTTAGAATGTGCAGTTAGTTAGGTTGTTTTATTCAGATGGAATTTTGCAGTGTCAGAAACTTTATTCTAGAAAGAGATGAATAATAATATAATATCTGAGCGAGCGAAAGATAGAGAGAGAGAGAGAGAGAAAGAGGGAGTGGTGTCTTTGTTATGGAAGCTGGAAGAAAAAGGTAAGACAAAGGGAGAAAGTGAAAATAATGGAAACAGAGAAGAAATGGAAACTGAAGGAGGCGTTACCGTTATGTTGTTATGACTGGAGCGACGTTTCAAAAGAGTGGGAAAGTAATGGGCGAGTATAACGGCGTTAAACCTGGGACGTTTATGGCATCGCGCGACCGTTACAAACAACATAAGAACAAGCACGCCATAATCAAAACATGTTTTTTGAAAAAAACAACAATATTAACACTCGTCTCGCCACAGTAACACTCACCTGCTCTCTCTGTCTCACTGTTTAACGTTAGTTGAAGAACAAGTTTGATTTATTCTTTAATTAATGTTTAAATTTTAAATGATTATGAAAAGATGCACAGAAAATTAAAACCCTAATTTTAATTTGTAACGGGTCAGTTTTCAAATTCCAGTAATTTTTTTTTTTTTATAGTAAACAATTGTGTGTGTCCAATGTAACCAAATTATGAATATGCTCTTAATAAACAACTTTTCGGGTCATGAGTAGCATCATTCTTAACTTTCTTTTGGGTCTACAAATCTTATGTATGAAGATAAACTGTTGGGCTGGGATTGGGCTGAGACATTTTAAGACACAAAGGTGGGCCCAATTTTCTTTATTTGCTAGACGTTGCACCTCTTATAAGACTTTTATTTTGTTACATTCTCAAGTAACTTCATTGCCCAGAAAAAAGGATTTGATGTTGAAAGTGGGATGAATTCAGGATTGAGACACTTTGCCTTACAAGATAATTTAGGTTAAGGATTGCCGTGTACTCACGAACAAACCTTAAACAACGTATCCTCTGTTTTTGTAACTTTGGCCCTTCTATTCATTTTATCCTACATATTTTCTTTTGCTAGATATTTTCTTTATTTGTCAACACCTACCTACTTCTCTTAACTAATTCATTCTTGTTTTAATTTCTTTCTTAATTCACTCAAATTCAGTTTATTTTGTTTTGTTTTATTTTATTTTTTTTGGATATTGTAAATAGAATTTTTAGATAAAAATGTAAACAAGTTAATATATATGAGCTCTTGTATATCTAAAAATATGTACAAATATTTTTCTTCATGGTAGCCTTACAAAATCATATATATTTTATTCTAAGTTTACTAAACTATCGTTGTAAGCAACAAATCAAGCTTCAACCAAAACAAAGATAATTAAAATAGTTGAATTCAACTTTTTGTTCCAGATGAAGAACAACCTTATGGGCACGCCATGCATCCAATTAATTATTTTTTTCATGCTTCATTTTGCATACTCTATATTCATATCAACTACTATATATAAGCTTATATTAAATGAAGCAATACATAATCACAAAGCATATCACGAAAACAGCCCTTGAACTCAATCTTTTATTACGAAAATGAAATTTCCCACCACCGCATTCACTCTCAAACCCTTCTTCTTGGTCTTCATTTTCCTCACATCAACCCATGCACGAACCATCTCCACCCCAACAAGTTCAAACCTATTCCGAGAATACATAGGAGCCGAGTTCAACAACGTTAAATTCTCCGATGTCCCCATCAACCCAAGTGTCCAATTCCACTTCCTTCTCTCCTTCGCCATCGACTACGACACCTCCTCCTCCTCCTCTCCCACCAACGGAAAATTCAACATCTTTTGGGACACCGACAACCTTAGCCGTACCCAAGTCTCCGCCGTCAAGGCCAAAAACTCAAACGTCAAAGTAGCCCTCAGTCTCGGAGGAGACAGCGTCGGAGGAGGCTACGCTTACTTCAACCCCACTTCCATCGATTCCTGGGTTTCCAACGCCGTTTCTTCTCTCACAACCATAATCAAAAACTACAACTTGGACGGAATCGACATCGACTACGAGCACTTCAAAACGGACCCCGAAACGTTCTCGGAGTGCGTGGGGAGGCTGATCAAGACGCTGAAATCCAACGGGGTCATAGAATTTGCCTCCATTGCTCCCTTTGACGATGACCAAGTTCAGAGCCACTACTTGGCCTTGTGGAAGAGTTATGGGAGCCTCATAGACTACGTTAACTTCCAGTTCTATGCTTACGACAAGGGCACTAGTGTGGCACAGTTCATCGACTACTTCAACACACAGAGTTCGAACTACAATGGCGGAAAGGTGTTGGTGAGCTTCATCAGTGATGGTAGTGGTGGCTTAGCCCCGAATGATGGGTTCTTCACAGCGTGTCACACGCTGAAGAGTGAGGAAAAGCTTCATGGTATCTTTGTCTGGTCTGCTGATGACTCCATGGGAAATGGTTTTCGTTATGAGAAGCAATCACAAGCCCTTTTGGCTTTACCCTAGTACACTAAATTAGGGTTTCAAATCCTAAACACCGAAGAACAAATTTATGTATTGGTATATACTATCTCTGTGGATATATGCATGGATGATATAAATATCTTAAACCTTTATGTTATGTTATATATAACTACTTTTTAATGATTTCTGAGGCAAATTTACTAAAAGTGAATTTTTTTATTTATTTCTGGATACAAGTAATATATAAATCGTGCATAGAAAGTATCATTGTGAAGAAATAGTGTCTTTATTACACAATTTAATCTAATATTAAATGAAATCATGAAAAAAAACACAATTTTAGTTGACTAGATGAAATTGTGTAACTAAGATTTCATAATGAGTTAATTAAAATAGTGAGAATTCTTTATCATATGGTTAATATTCTCCCCCTATTCCTTTTTTTTTGCACTGTGATGTGTTGCTACTGTGCAACTAAAATAAATGGACAGTTACAAAATGATTTTATTTATTAATAAATATGTAATGGTTGAAATTAATTAAATAATTATGAAGTTAATTTGAATAGAAGAGTGGTTACATTGTGAAGAAAAATTACCTAGATATAATTTAAAAACTAACAATAAATTTACTTAAAAAACTATATAATATTTTCAAAATTTTCTTTCTACATTTATTGCTAAATTTCAATTTTATTTTAAATTATTTCTATATTAGTAACTAAATTCAAATATCCAATTTATACTTAATTTTGCTAAATATATGTTATTATTAAATTTTAATTTTATTTTATTTTTCTTTTCAATATCAAACTTACTCTTAATTTAATTCAATATATAAATCTCACTAACATCATTTTTATTTCAACCATTACATATTTACCAATAAATAAAACAACTTTGTAGCTTTACATTTATTTTAATTACACAGTAGTAATACAACACAGGTGCCAAAAATAGAAGAAGAGGAATGGGTGAAGAATATTAACCACTATAAAATTGTGCAGTGACAATTTTAATTAACTCATTAATTCAAATCTTGAATGCACTATTTCCTCTAGTAAACTAAGATGGTGTTATCTTTTCATTATTTTATTTATTTCTTCACATTGATATCATATCTCATCTGGCAGGCACAATTTACCCATATCCAGAAATAAATAAAAAATACATCATTTTGGAAATTTCAAATAAAAATTACACCAATTTAAGAATTTTGTTAAATGTCTTATCTTCCTTTTTTTTCAATTAATTATCTTTATAATAAGAATTAGTTTTGTATTGTAAAAATAATCATATTAATTGGTTTTTTTGGAATAGGGATTTTGTAGGATAATATAGAAAAATGTCATGTGATCAAATGCATTTTGGTAGCTGAGCAAAACCCAAAGATCGAGAATGAAACATGAATCCTCTAACAGACTAAGGTTAAGCCCAACGGTTTTTCCCCCATACTACCTATTTTTACTTATTTCGGTTCTTCCTTGATATATAGGCCACCCTTCAGAAAATAGGCCCGATTTATATATTTTTATAGATTCAGTTATTCTTGTATTTTTATTTCTTCTAGTATGATTAACTTAGTGGTTTTAATTTCCAGTAACTGATAATAACTAAGTTGTTCAAATTAAATGTGGTCAAAGTATTTTGTCTTCTCTATGCATATGTGTTTTCATACAGATAGACTTAGCTATCAAAATATCTAATCATTTATTCAAAAGTTTCATGGTAGTATTTATCATTTCAATAACATCATCTTCATATTTGATTCATTAATTTTTACAGATTTGAATATTCTTTGTTTTAAAGATCTAAGTTGAAACCCTTGGCTGATCGAGTGCAATTTTTATTAAAGATTCATTATTCATATTTTTTCAATTTCGACAGTGTGATTTTTTTACTAGAGATCTGTAAAAGCTTCAGAAATTTTGTGAAGAGTTGTTGTCTGCAAGACGTTCCTGTTACCGTTAGTCTTGGTTGTTTCGGAAATCCAACAGTGAAATCTTCTCCAATAGCTCTGATACCATATTATGAAAATAAAGAAATGAACAAAAATGAACAAAGGATATGAGAATGAAAATATTATGTTTTTTCATATGTTGATTTATTATGAAAATAAAGAAATGAACAAAGGATATGAGAATGAAAATATTATATTTTTTCATATGTTGATCTATTATGAAAATAAAGAAATGAACAAAAAATAACAAAGGATATGAGAATGAAAATATTATGTTTTTTCATATGTGGATCAAAGACAAATAGTTGAATATATACAAATGATGTACCCATTCTAAGTATATAAAGAAAGAAAATAAAAGAAAATATTACAACCTGATACTCTCATAAAACAAAAAAATAACTATTGATGATAATTTGATTCTTGTAATAAAGACAAAATAAAATAATTAATATTTCTTTCCTTCTCAGAATTTGATTGTCATAAAGACAAAATCACATAATTGATATTAGTTTCCTTCTATTGAATTAAGGTGAAAAACCATGTTTTCTATAGCATGTATCAATCACATGTCCTGTCTTTCCACAATGACCGCAGACTTTAAAAGTATATTGTCTTTCATAACTATTTTTGTTAGTATCATTCATTGGCTTTGACTAATCACCAAAAATTTGTCTCTCTTCTTGTGTTATGAGCGAACAAATTATATGTTGCTGAGAACTAACATGATAAGGTGAACTAAGATATTCTGAAAGATCAATAATTTCGACCATGATAAATGTAGCAACTAGAGCTCTCAAATTTGAGCTCTCATATCATATTATGAAAATAAAGAAATGAACAAAGAATATGAGAATGAAACTGTTTTTTCATATGTTGATCAAAGACAAAGAGTTGAATATATAAAAATGATGTACCCATTCTAAATATAACTAAAGAAAGAAAATAAAAAAATATTACATTCTTCTATAAATCTCATAAACTCTTTTAACATTTTTAGTTTTGAAAACAGTCTCTTTCTTCATTTTAATAAAAAAAATCTAAGTCTCTTAAACATTGGCATACATCATACATAACAAAATCTGGAATCAATACTTCATAATGAAATTTTATATAAATTTAAAGTTATAAACACATGTTTTACACATAATATTCAAGTCACAGCCACAATTCAAGTATACATTGATTCTTTTTTGAATGATATAATAATATTAATAATATTTAAAACATATATCACTCAAAATCAGATATATAAGTAAAATTAATTGTGCACAAATTTTTTTTTACAGTTATATTCATTAATTATAAATAATCAATCTCTGAGCAATTAAATGTATGATAATAATGAATTTCAATATACTCATTAACTAATAAACATATAACATAGCATAAGCAATTGACATAAATTATCATTAGTTTTAAGAATTAAATAAACACAAAATTTGGCCAACTGACTATAATACATACACATGCTATTAACTATATTATACTTTCATTTTCTCATTTCAAAGTCAAACAATTTGTATATATATGTTTTATCTCTTTCTTTTGTGCAAGAAAAAAAATGGTTATAACATTAATTGCATGTGAAAAAAGATTTTAAACAATTTGTAACAGAAACATCAATCTTTTAAGCATATCCAAAATGACACAATCTCATGATCCAATTAAACAATATGTGTACTAAAATTTCCACAATATAATATACGATTAAAATGTTTTTTTTTCATACCCATCATACATACAAACCTCATAAAGTAAAAATCCCCTAAATTTCATAATTAGTTTATAAAGTTGAAAAAAATTGAGAATTACATAATTTTGGAACCAAAGGTCTAATAATATATGTAAAGACATGGTATAAAAACTTAAGAGTTTTCGATGATTACATAATATAGAAAATAGAAATGAACTTTTAACTACTTCACCAACTATTTAGGATAATAAAATAAACTTTAACATTTTAAAGCAAAAGAGAAAATGAAAGGTAAAATAATGATTACCAAATGAGTGTAAAAATTAGTTGGATGTCAAAATATCATAATTCCATAAAAAAACAAAAACATAATTTTACAACTACACGATTCTCACATATGTTGAGAGAAAAAATGTGTATCTTTCTTCATGAAATAATACCTTTTAGTGCTACTGAGAATCTATGAGATGGATAACTCCAACTTTTTTTCTTTATAAAACACAATATATAAGATTTAATTAGATAAATAACAATCTAAAGTTTTGATTCACTAAACTCAATATGGATTTATGACAAGAATATTAGTGATTTATATAAATATAAATTATATCATTGTATTAGTTCTATTAAATAATAATAATCATTAGTTTTATCAATGAAACTACTCTTGTTAACCTATTTTTGTTAGCCAAAAAAAAGATATTAATTAGAATGAAGCCGAGATATCAAAGGTTATTCCTCTCTTAAAAGAAGCTGAGATTCTTTTGTCTCGTGCGCATAAAAAAATACGGCCACCATGGAAAAGTCAACGAATCTACCTACAACTAACACCTTTTCTACCTATTCTCTTCCGAGATTGAGCACAAAAATGTGAGGAATCTTGCTTCTTTAGTATCTAACAATCTCTCGTTATAATCGTTTTGGGATCAATACAACAAAACACGGGATATTGCTTCACCTCAAATATATGGTTTATCTGAGAGTTTTACTCAAAAAGTTGTTCCCATAGTTGAGAAAATTCAATAGAAAGATAAAAAGAATTACTATTATTTTAACACACAAAGTGTTGTAAGGTTTGTTTGTCGTTATTGTTAAGGGTAGTTGTGAATCGTGAGACATGAATAGGGTGGTTGTTTGTGAGAATGACAGCACTAGGAAGTTAAGAAGCACGTAGAGGGTGCACGCAGCGATCCGTAGCAGCAGCAAAGTGTGCTTGTGAATGGTGATTTTAGGGTTCCGTGTCAGCCATGGCCCTTTTTGACTCAACATTCCACAACGGTGTCGTATGAGTGGTTAACTAGTGCCTAACTGTCTTGTTGAGAAGATTGAGTTGACCCACACTAAGCCCCATTTCATTAGCCAAAAAGCCTATTAATTTGGGCAGGTTTAGGTTTTTTCGTTTGTTTGTTTCCATGAATAAATGAATCATTCATGAATATGCACTACTTACCACATGAAAACGATGTAATGCTTGTCACTCCAATTGCTATCATCTACCACTTTGCTCGTTGTAATCATTTGTCAACCGTCCACCCAATATTAATACACACTACGCCATCTTGCTTCCCACTTCAATCAATGCTTCCAAAAACAAACAAAAAATATTGTCATAATCACACATCACCATTCCTCTGTTACGTGATACCGCCTTCTCTATCCTACTTCAACAACTTCCCTTACTCAAACCATCTTATTTTACCCTAATTCATGTTACACTTCTTCATTCACGTAGATATATAAATATTTACGCGTTTATTTTAAAATTTCTATGGCTTCTTGTTGAAGGTTGAAACAATAGGATTTTTTCTTTAGTGTGTTTGATATTCAACAAGCTAAATGAATTAGATCGTTAAAATTTTTCTTTTCAAGTTCGGACTGCTGGATACGTGTAAAGACATTCCAATACTCAAATTAGAATGAATGCAAACCAATATATATAGAAATAGTAATCATACATGTGGAAACACTATTTCTATTTATAAAAAAGTTTATAGATTTAGTCATTATTCATCGAGATCCGGAATCTTCAACGTAATTAATAAGATGATTATGTTTATGTACTGATTACTTAGATTTAGACTCTCTCAAACAGTCTCTAAGTAATAGATTTAGACTCTCTCAAACAGTCTCTAAATAATCAGTTTGTTAGTCGTAATCAAACTGATCCGAAAATTAACAGTAAGATCACTATTTTTTAAATTATCCATCATATAATAATTGGTTAAGTATGATATGTACTGGTTTAGATCTATCATTAACCTTATTTATCACCCACTTTTTCCTCCAAACACGTTCCTTTTGGTACAACTGGATCCATCACACGTTTCAAAACGTAGAGACTCGAGAGATGGGGAACAAGGAATATGTTTGTTAACAATGATGCACCATGCATGCGCACAGTACACGCCATTATGTATACATAATATGCAATATGCAATGCTATTTTTTCCATTTCATAGCACCTCTTAAGGTTGTTTCACTTCCTCCTAAGTTTACCAAAGAAGATTTTGTGGCACTGTTACATAGAGGTAATTCCATGAAGCTATTATGCTTTCAAATGCTGAATACGTGTCCATCAAAAGGAGTGTCACTAATGACAGTTCCATAAAATTATCGATCCTATCATGATTAGAAAATCATAACAACACTGCCGACCCTTACCCCTTTTTCTTTTTCTCTTTCGAAAAAGTGGAGATTATTTTTCCTTCTCGATTTTGTTCAACGAGACACTCGCCACTTCAAATTTTAAGTCGTCTTCCGCAAAAAAATGAAAAAAAAAAAAAAAATGTCACTGACGCATCCTTTATGCACACATTACCCCACATTTATACCGTTCTTGTCATCTAATTGTTGTTAGTCTCATATTAACACTCTAACTCTGTTTACTTCATTAACTCTGGTGTGAGGCGAGGTGGGTCATAATATTTATGCACTATGCACTGAATAATATTCAAACTTTGGTTTAATATGTACATGTTTAAACCTTTAATCTTTAACGTGGAACCCACTTTGAGTTCACTAAATGTCTTTTTATATATAGGAGGTATAAGTAAAAGCTTAAGCAAAGTTTAAGAGACCATACCTACAAGAGGTATCCCTAATTTATAGCAATTGTAGTAGATTTTCAAGATATTAAGAGATATTAAGTTAATGTAGGATACTGTTTGGTTGAGCTCCATATTTATTAGCCTTTTCAATCATTATAAAAAGTATTAATTACTTCGATTAATACTTTCACAAACTCAATTTTCAATTTGATTAACATTCTCAGTTATAAAATTACAACCGACTTTAAGATTAAGGATTAATTAGGCCTACAATATAGTATATAACTAAAAAAAGGAAATATTCAAAAGTAATTTGTTTTACCATAACAAGAATAAGATTGTACAAATTATACATTACTAGGTTGACTCAATAAACTGTTAAAACAATTTTTTCATAAATACTGCTATGATTAAAAAGTTGGTATCGAGCACAATTACTGCATTTGTTTTCACTGGTTTTTTCCTATCTTTCTTCTGTTTTTAGTTTAAAATGGATCACATCAAAATGAATCTTTAGTTGCACCAGAAATTTACGTTTACCAGGTATCTAAACACACTACTCCTAGTCAAACTATATAAGAGGCTGATTAATTAGTGAATTAAGAGTGGTGAGATAGTATTATACTGCATACTGGGAAGAATGTCAAAGAATGAATGATAGTAGTGGAGAAACTGTGTCTTGTTGAAAAGAGGGCACAAACCTCTGCAAAGAGTCTCTTTGGGCCATAACAAGTTTCGTTGTCTTCTCCATATTGGCAAGAGTTCAACTTTCCACGTAAGCAGAGACCCCACTCCATTTCATGGTTGCAAAAGTTCAACTTTCCATATAAGCATAACCCCACCCCACTTCCTCAACTGAAACATGCCACATGATTGCATGCTAGGAAAGTGGAAAATATTATTAGACACTAAGATCTCTATTCCTTTCATACTCTTTAACATTGATTCTGCATAGTTGAACAATTATGAGACCAGTTTAGGATTATTCTAACTCTAATGTTATAGACTTATCATTAATATCTACTCCTATTTCCAGTGAATTACACTGAAAAAGATAAACTAAAATTATAATATCTACTTCATCGTTTTGATGATGTAAACACTCATTTCAATTCTTCAAAAGATATTTAAATATAGTATTTTATACATCTAAAGCATTTCCATTTGTTTTAATCTTTTAGTTGTTTGCTGTTAAAAAATATATCTGCACTGGAGTTTTCAGTAACTAATTAGATTCTAAAAGTGGTTAATTAGGTCAAACTGTAGAACTCTTTATATGTTGTTCATGTAAGTATGTATGGAAATTCTTAATTTCACATAAACGAATATTTTATATTCCTTGTTGATATAAAATAACTACATATCAGTGGCTAGTCTGAACCCATCAGTAAAACCCAGAATCATGTAGATATGCATATCTATCACCTGCCATATTCCTTCAATTTCCTTGTTGATATAATGGCATGCAAGTCTTCTCGTGTTGATTCATGAAACTATAGGACCAAAGATTTAATTTTAATATGCCTTCAATGCTTTAATTACCTAAATCTGTTTGTGTTGGTATTATTAGGAGTAATTTAATTAAGTTATTAAGAATAAATAATGTTTATTAAGTTACTAAGGTGAAAAAAAATGTTAATTAAGTTATTAGGAGTAACAAAATGTTAATTAAGTTATCAAGATTAAAAAAAATCTTAATTAAGTTATCAAGATTTAAAAAAATCTTCATTAAATTATCAAGATTAAAAAAATTAATTTAGCTTAATAATATTAAATTCATTTTTAATTATATGTTTTTTTAATTTATTCCTAGTATTAGCAAGATATATTTTTATTCTTTTTTAAATAATTCCATTCCTAATTATTTTAATCTCTTGTCATTACTACATTTATTGGTTTAACTTTTATTGGCTATAAATGTGAGTGGTAGAACTAAGATTTTAAAAAATATATAGTATACAGTACAAAGATCCTGAAAGAGTTTAATACGCTGAAAGAGTTAGAAGAAGAAGATTAATAAGAGACGTTAAAGACAATGAAGTCCATTTTACATAAAATTATTACAATAAAAAAATGCTGACAAATGGAAAAAAAATACAATAAAATATGGGATATTTTTTATTCATACTTACATACATAATATGATTATAAATATAATATTAGGATATTTGACTCTAATAAGACATTCCTATCAATTGTAAAAATTCTAATTGCTTTTAAGATCGTTTGATATACTTCAAAAAATTCTAAGACAATATCATTAAACATCTCTTTTATTTGTAAGATAATAAATTAATATATTGCGTTTCTTATTTGTTGAACTGAAAAAATAAATCATAATTGAGAATAATTTTACCAAAAAAAAAAACGAGAGATATTCTAGATTAACTTTATAGAAAAGAAAAAAAAAGTCAAACATTTACAATTTGATTCCGAGAAATGTGAGGAAATAAATTTTCGTCGTATACTTTTTACAATTTATGATTCTTGTTTTTTCATTTAAAAAATTCGTCAACCAATAACATTAAACATTATTGTTGTGAAGTTTTTTCTTAACAATTTCTTTTGGTATGATTTTTGTTATGACAGACATCGTTTAGGAATCGTGCAAAAAACAATTTAAATATATATATATATATATATATATATATATATATATATATATATATATATATATATATATAACTTTTATGACATCTTTTAATGGAAAAAGTATGATAGAATTAAATATAGTGACTAATTATAATAATTTTATTTGAACAAATTTGAGATTTAAATCACATGTTATTTATTTATTTTCATTTTGAATGCAATAAGGTGGTAAGAAGCTAAGAACTTGTGCAAGCTAGCCTAATTCCGTAATCCACTTGTTCATTGATTTTTCAAAGCCATTAATCTTGCATGCAGCAACTTCTTTTCAATCAATTTTTAGTAACATCCATCACTTTACAATCAAAAGATCCAAATTATTGGTTAGAGTCTCTTCTTCACATGCAAAATTGAGTTTCAGATGTTGCATGTGCTTTGAAAAAGTAACTAAGAAAACAAAAATTGATAACGTATGTGGGGACAACGAAGTGGTGATGACAAAAAACTAAGTTTGTGTAATATGGAACCTAAATGCAATAACCATTCAAGATTCTTACAATAGAGTCAACATATAAAGAGATTTTACATTGTCTTAGGTTTTAGCAATTGGTTCACTTAGTCATTAGGAAATTTCATGACCAACTAGTTGAGATCTTTATATTTGCATTCAATTTTCAATCTTTGTGGCAAATAATTTTGTCACTTTTTTCTGCTTTTTTATTTAAATGATGAGCATATGCTAAATTTTGAGTTGACATGGACAATTCTTAGACCTACCTTGAAGATGCTATTTTGAAATCTCCACTCACTCTTGATTTTTTTGCATATACATGATCTTAATCAAATTGAGAAGAATAAAAGAAGAAACAATCAAAAGACCTTTATGCACTTGTTCATTTAAAGTTATGTGAATTTGTATATCTTTATGAGTGTGTCATATAATGATGACCAATATATGAATTCAAAAAATGCAAAATGAACAATTTGTACATTTAATAATAAATTTAGAAGATTGAAGGGTGGAACTATTCGCCCTTACTTACATGTAGGTTTGCCATTAGTTACAAACAATTTTATTTAATTATTTCCAAATCACTTTTAAGTAAAGAGGACTTTGAAGAAGTTATGTTGTTTAACCATAAAATATATTTATCTGAAATCGTTATCTAAGAAAAAAATAACAAAAAAAAACTGGAGTGAACATTTTTATAAAATTAAAATTAATTTACACACAGATTTAAAAAATTAGAAAAGCTATATGAAATAACTTATGAAACTTAATTTATACACATATGGAAAAAATATTTTTTAAAAGGATTTTAAGCAAAAAATGTCAAAATATTCTCGTATTATACGTTTCATGTTTTTTATCAGCATGCGTTTTATGTATAATTAACATGAACAAAATCAAGTATGTGTGAACTATTTATTCATGGTATATTTTTTATTAATCTTTCACAATAGTTAATTTTAACTTTGTTCGATAAATTAACAAAAGATACTATTTTTGAAAATTAATTTAATTAAACAATAACTCACTATAGTTGTCCTTAATTGTATTTAAAATTTTAGCGTGGTGGTTGCCCAAATTTTAGTTGTATTTAAAATCCTACATGGCCAATACATTTCATGTGTTTTTGAATATTCCAACAATGACTTCCCAAACTGAGAATCCGAAATGTTGAGCCTATCAACCCAAACATGCCCTTGTCTCAAAGTAATGATAATTATTAAGAATCGAAATTTATTAGACTTAATTAAGCTATTTATTAACATAAGCTGCTGCTCATGTGTTTATATCTTCTCACATGGAGTGATGCAGAAATTTGCTTTTTCTGTAAGTGGTGGGGCCATGCTAGTTGGGAATGTTTTGGTAACATTTTGGAAGCAATATATTTTACCAGTAAAAAAATTGTTTAATCCTACTGTTTATTTATAAATA